>RCNB010000676.1_pt1 | contig 22325 bp, 20 predicted proteins | sample 2041321 | NCBI WGS metagenome assembly RCNB01 (sample SAMN09708232, study PRJNA481090) | Marine sediment metagenome, whole genome shotgun sequencing project. | reverse complement strand
ATAAATAAACCCCCGGGTGTTGCGGACGTCGTCGATTCTCGCAGAGAATACGGGCAAATTCAGGTCGATTAGAGTAAAATCGGTGGGCTATGGAACAATCCTACAAAGTAATATCAATCCAAAGCGCCGAGGCGCCCGCTGGCACAGATTCCTCCAACTGGTATGACTATGTCATCGAATATGCCGGTGCAACGGTCGTTCACGGCTGTCGACAGGGGAGTCTTAAGGACGTAACCAGCGCGGTGGATGTAATTGTTGGGCAACTTAACGAGCGGCACTGCAAGAAAAGCGGTAAAGCGAAAAAATAGCCTGGACAAGATCGCGTTCGTCCCACGAATGCTCATTATGTCATCCTCAAAATGATCGGCTACAGGCGTAAGCCGCGCCGCAACCTGAACGACAAATAATACCCCGGTGTCGCGAACGCGACATGAAATCAGAGACTCCGTTGCTAGTCTGTGTGCCAATTGGTGGGTACCCGCATACGTAGCGCGCTCGCTTTTTCCTAATTCAGTGATCCCCCGGGGGGGAATTATGAACAAAGTTATCAAACGCACTATTAGCACCTTGGCCGGTGCTGCAATCGCATTATCAGCAGGCGGCGCAATTGCCCAGCAGATGGCTCTGGAAGAAATCGTCGTTACCGCTCAGAAGCGCGAGCAGAGCATGCAGGACGTTCCGATTTCCATCGCGGTTATTTCTGGCGAAAGGCTGAATGAAGCCAATATCAGGACACTTGATGATCTGGCTCTCTATGTTCCGAACTTCAGCAAGGGTGAGTCAGGCGCAGGCCCGATCATTCAGATACGCGGCATTGCTACCGGATCTAACCCGGCTTTTGAGCAATCTGTAGTTATGTACATGGACGACGTTTCCTTGAGCCGAGCGCCGCTCGCGCGCATGCCGTTCATGGACTTGGAGCGCGTTGAGGTTCTGCGTGGCCCGCAAAACGTACTGTTTGGTAAAAACAGCATCGGTGGCGCGATCTCGCTGGTAACCGCGAAGCCAACTGATGAGTTCGAAGGCAGTCTGTCCATGCGTTATGAGCCAGACTACGAAAACAGCGAAGCCGTTGCTGTCCTGTCAGGTCCTCTTGCAGAGAACGTGCGCGGACGACTCGCTGTTCGGTATTCGGATCTGGGTGGCTACTACGAGAATACAGCCTACGATCGTATGGAAGAGCAGCGCGAAGAGATGGCCGTACGCGGTACGCTGGCCTGGGATGCTGGCGACAGTACCGAGTTCATCTTCAAGTTTGAGAAAGACACCGTCGACAGCGTCGGCGAGGGTCACGAAATGATCTTTGGCTATGACGGCGCATTCGGGGTCGATTACCCGACTACCGTGGCGTTCATCCAGGCTGGATATAACGCTGCGCTTGCCGGCTTTGGATTGCCACCGGTCGACGTCGGCAACGACGAGATCAGTCAGAACCGTGTTCGCCGATCGGCATTCGACGGTTATCATGAACTGGACCTCACCAATATCCAGCTGACGATTAATCACGAATTTGACAGTGTTTTGTTCACCTCGGTGACCGGCTACGTTGAGTATGACGAGGACAGACTCGCGGGCGGCGGATTAACCGGAATCGATATCAGCAGTATTTTGACGAACGAAGAATATGAGCAGGTTAGCCAGGAAATTCGATTTACCTCGAACACCGGCGGATCGATCGACTGGATAGCCGGCGCGTATTTGCAGAGTTGGGATCTTCAGGCGGACGAAGACACTTTGGTCGATGACATGAATCTGCCGGTTCTCCTTGGCGTTGCCGGTTTATCACCGGGACTCGAGAACGTCGCCAATTTGAATAGCTTTCGAAACTTTACAGGCGACAGCACGACCTATGCCGTGTTCGGCCAGATGACTTGGCACGTGTCAGACGCTACCCGCATCACTTTGGGCGGTCGTTATACGTATGAGAACAAGTCCGGCCGGCGCTTCGTCGATGTCGTCGATACCAATACCGGCGTACTCGACCCCACACAGGCAATTACCGCATCGTGTGGATTTGGCGTCGACTACAATGGACTGGGCGAGTTATCCAATGGCCCGTTCGGTGGATTTTTCCCTGATTGTGCCGGCAACTTTGTTGGGCCCGGCGTTTACAGCACTCACGATGCCATCGGCGAGCGCAGCGAGGATGCTTTCACACCGTCGCTTACCGTAGAGTTTGATCTCGGTGATGCCAGCATGCTTTATGGCACGGCTTCTACCGGTTTCAAAGCCGGCGGTTTTGACGCCAGAGCACCGCGCGAGAAAGATCTCGAATACGAGGACGAACAAGTTACAGCAATCGAATTTGGTCTGAAGAGTAGCTTTGCTGACGGTAGAGTTCAGACCAACTTTGCGCTTTTCCATTCCTTCTATGAAGACCTGCAGGTCAGTTCGTTTGATGGTGTTGCGGGCTTTGTCGTCGGTAATGCTGCCGAGTACACCGCTCAGGGCCTAGAGTTTGACGGCCGCTGGCTCATAACGGATTCACTGACACTATCCGGCGGGCTCGCTTACATCGACGCCGAGTTCGACAAGTATGAGAACACCTCATGTAACTCTTATCTGGAGTTAACCGGGCAGGTGACGTTCCCCTGCAGTCGCACCGGTACTACACCCGGTAACACTCCGGAATATTCAGGCTACATGACCCTCGATTACCTGAAGCCGTTCAAAAACCTGGCTTTCAGGGCAACGTTCGACGTGCTCTTTGAGGACGAGTACTTCACCGAGCCGACGAAGGAAATAGGCACGGTCCAGGAGGCATATGCGATGTATAACCTGCGCCTTGCTCTGGAAGGTGAGCGCTGGACCGTTGCATTGCTTGGCAAGAATCTGTCTGACGAAGAAGTGCTTGAGTTCGTTGGCGAGGTTCCTCTCGCGGGCGAATTCCTGGGAACACCGGCGTACTACGGTTACTTGCAGCCGCCGCGTACGATCTCAGCACAGTTCGAATTACGCTTCTAATCATCCCCCTTTTAGATGCGTTCGAGCGCCACGTTGTTTATCGACGTGGCGCTTTTTTAATGGCTGAGAGACTTTGAGCGTGGTTTCGCAATCCGACTTGTTCATCGTTTAACAAAGGTGCGTACAGCTCCAGGCTTGCGGGCAAAAATCTGCCGCTGTGCAACGCAACAACCTCGTCGCGCGTAAGGCCGGCACGATGAATCATCCAGTTCCTGAACAGCGCGTTAGCTGCATCACCGCCGAGCCTAAATTCATCCGGCTGCAAACGCTCAGTGACACTGCCAACCAGTTCTGAGTCGAGATAGAGCAACGTTTCGCCTCGTGCTACGTAGTGCGTCAACGTAACGTCGTGCCAGTCACATCCGATAGGCCTGCTCTGTGTGACTACGGCCTGTTGGGTCGATGCGTGATAGCTGAGTTGTCCGTCGGACACGGCAAGGGTGGCTTCGAAGGGAGCTCCTGCTGGCGTCAGGTCTAGCGTTTCGCTATCCCACTCCCAATCTTCCCAGGTTCGATGTACGACGGTCGTCTGATAGGCCAGATTTTGGCCTCCGATTGACGCAATGACAGTGTCTTCGTGGAGCTGCACTTGAAACGTTAGCGAGAATGATCGGAGCGTGTCTTCGATCGCAAAAGACAACAGCGGCGAATTACTGCCGCCGAGTGTGCAACCGCTGGAATCGACAATCGCTGGAGCAGGCTTTGCCGACTCCAATGCTGCGAACAACGACGGTACGAAAGCATGGCTTAACTCGCGGTGTCCCGCGGAGTTAGGATGATACGGATCGGCCCAGAAACCATCGGTCCAGCGCCCATGGCCGTCATCTACGGCGCCCAGCAAATTAACGCTTGGAGCATCCCAGGAGTTGATAAGCAGGTTCATTTCTACAGTGCGCGCATACTCTTGCGCCGAGAAATCACCCCTCGCATACGGCAGCGCGACGATCGGAACGACCCCGGCGTCCCTGCAGCGGCTCATAAGATGCTGCATGCCGCTTGCAAATTGCCCGAACTTCTCATCCGCCTCCTGATCAGACTCGGACCAACGGTGTGCCCTGGCGAGGTCACTTTGGCTGATTCCTTCATTGCCCAGCGAGAGACCGATTACGACATAGGAGGGATTAACGTCGCTGAGGTAGCTGGTGTCTGGCTGTGGGTTTTCGCCAGGGGCGAAGCGCAGCGCCAGGCTTGCCGTATTGTCGCCACCCAATGACTGGTTGAATAATTGCCAGCCGTCTGGCTGTAACAAACGAGCTAGTCGGCCTGCGTAACCACCTTGCTCAGATTCGTCGCCGGCGCCGGCCGCAACTGACGAACCCCAAATAGCCAGGCGCCGCTCGGGGCCCCTCACCCAGGGAAGCGTACGAACGTCTTGACTAATAACAAGGCGAACTCAGTCGGCTCCGGTCGCGGTCCGTCCAGCATACCCAGACGCCGCAACTCTGTTTCCAATCTATCTAATATGAATTCCATGCTGAGATCATCGCCGCCGTCCCGCCAAAGACCTTCTTCATCTTCATTCCTGAAACAATAAGCTTTCCACGAAATCGAGTAGCGAAGCTCCGGCCAAGTGTAGTCGGCCAACACCATGTCATCGTTGCGTAACTGCCAGTTTTGGTTAGCAAGAAAATGCAGGCGGCTTTTCTGAGTGATTCCCGGCATGTCGACCTGGGTTGCGGCCACTCTTTCGACACCGTGAAAAACGGCGTCCGTATCCAACAGAATCGCTGAGTTGTGAATTGCCGGAATCGAATCGCGCGCACCAGATACGCCATTCGGGTAGAAGGTGAATGCACCACCGTTCGCCGCGCCGAACCACGATACACAAGTGACTATCGGGATATGCCATTCGTCGAATAAACCTGACTGCAACATGGTTACTAGTAGCCATTGCGGCACGAGCTTGCGATTGGCGCCGCGAAACTCCGGAACGTCGGTGTGTACTGCAAGCTCCTGGCCCGGGACAAGCAGGTTCGCGTAGATAATGGCGGGCAATACGATGTTGCAGCCCGATATTTCGCGGGCGGCGTCTTTGATCTTCGGATGTTCTGCAAAGGGCTCAATGCCTGAAGCCACTACATCATCCCCATAAACATAGGTTTCGCGAAAGTAGTTGGTTCGTTGCACGGCCGTGTCTTGATCGTCGCTGTTGCCGCGGCCATCGATGCCGCCGGCGATGTAATTGATAGCTGCGTCGAATCGTTGTGGCAGCTCTTCGCCGAGACTGTCGCTGGTCGCCTCGTCGGCGTAGGTGCCGAAAGAGCCGAATCGCTCCGCGATACCTAACATGTTCTCCGCGTCATCGTCCGTCAGGAACGGATTCAGGTGGGTATACGCTGCGGACATGTGTTTATCCTTATTGTGTTGCGGCCAATCGTTCTGCGATAAAGTACTGAATAACAGGATTGATTGCCATGCCGATATGGCTGCCGATGACTTCGATATTCTCGACCTGCTCATAGTCGCCGTTTTGTACACAGGTTTGCCAATGACAAATACCGTCATACTTGCTGTAGATAACTGTGGTTGGCACTGCAGGCGGTACATCGAGGTCCCAGTCGTCAAACGGCCAGGACTCGCGGTCCTCGCCCAGTTGATCGGGATTGAGAATTTTGTAGAGACGCGATACGTGCGAGCCACGACCTTCCGGGTCGTTTATCGGACTGCCGAGCGTAATGACGCGACTGACTTTGTCGGGACGAAATTTCGCCAGTTGCCGTGCGTAAATGCCTCCCAGACTTTGCCCAATCAGGCTGACCTTGGCGCCGTATTCATCATATAAGCGGTCGAGTTCTTCGGTGACACCGATAAACAGTTCGCGGCGAACTCCAAGATTGATACCCTGATTCCAAGTGTGTGCATCGTAGCCCAGAGACTGCAGTGTCTTTCGCAGAACTTTGGTCGAGCGACCGCTGCTTACGAAACCGGGAATCACCAACACGGCATGCGGTTGCGTGGTTTTTGAGCGCTTCAACCAGGGTTTGGCGAAAGGCAGAGTGCCAAGTTCAAGCATAGCGCGGCCGAATTCGCTGAAGTAGAGAAGACCGCTGGGTTTACTTACATCTGGTTTGCTGACAATGGGTTCACGCATACTTTTTTTCAGCGTCTCTTTCGGCATACGCGGCTTTCAGAGCGTTAAAAGATTCGCGCAAGCACAGTGTGTAAAAAGAAGGGTCGGGCATCATCTCGCGACAGCAAGTGATGCTGATCGTAAGATGGCTGCAATAGCTGGCGACAGAATGGAACAAGCCGTTGCCATCAACGCTCAACCCGAGACCGAAAGAATTCAGGTGCTCGGCGCCGTTGCTGTAAATTGGTGTTCGTGAGCCGGGCACATTAGTGATGACCGTATTGAATGTCGGTTCGATGTGATTCGCCAGACCTTGTTCTGCAGCGACGCGGGCGCCGATAGCGGCGACCTGGGTCGGCATGAAATCATGCATTTCAATCATGTTGCGTGCCCCAAGTGCATGCGTGAGTTCCTTCGTAGTACGTGTTTCACGAGTAATTTCAGCGAGGCGTTTGGCCGCGTCGGGTTCGTCGGTATGCAATGGCACTGCCATCGACGTGACTTGATTGCCGCCGTTTGCCGCTGAGTTGGGATCGCGCACGCTAACCGGGCACATACTCACAAGTGAGTTTTCCGGCAGCTCGTCGTTGGCTTTCAGATATCGGCGCAGCGCGCCCGAGCAGATGGCGAGCACAACATCGTTGACTGTTCCGCCGGCCAGGTTCTTGATCTCGCGAATGTCCTCAAGTGCGAAGTTCACGCCGTCGAATACGCGGTGTGGCGACACAGTTCCGTTGAAGCGGGTACGCGGCACTGGTTTCGCCTCACTCAGGGCCTGATCAGTCAGGGCTTGCAGGCTGTCGGTCCAGCTGGCGAGCGCCTTTTGCATGAACTCCATATAACGCAAGGGCTTCATTGCATTATTGTGGTACGCGAGGATTGCGAGTTCTGCTGCGCTGGGGATCTGATCTGGCTTCCACTCCTCAGAGCCTTCTACTTTGCGAATCTCAGGCGTCGGGTCGCATAGCGCGACACTGATGTCATTCACCGATTTGCCGTCGATAGCAGCGTGATGCGTTTTCGTTAAAGTGGCATAGCAGCCCTTCGGAAATCCCTCGACATTGTCGATGCCTTCGATGACGTATAGCTCCCAAAGTGGTCGCGAGCGATCCAGCGGTCGCGCATAAAGTCTGGAGGCTGTGATACAGAGTTGCCGCCAGTCACCGGGCTTGGGCAGCGCAATATGGCGGATATGAAATTCCGGATCGAACGCCTGATCTCGAATCCAGTACGGGAAATCGGCGTTGAACGGGACTTCGAAAATTCGTTCTCGCAGGTACGGGGCCAGGTGGGCGCGATCCTGCATTGTCTGGATGATGCTTTTGAAGCGGACTATGCCGTCGGGTGCTGTAGACGGATCGAATATCGACAAGGTGCCGACATGCATCGGTTGGGCCGGAGTTTCCTGAAACAGAAATAGCGAGTCGACGCCACTGAGTTGTCGCATGTTAATTCTCGATTGGTGGAAAAACCCCTGGACGCCTCACAGCGCCCCGGGGCCGGCTGTTGCTTGGTCTAAGCCGAATTACGCGGCTTTCTTGCCAGTAACCTTCTTGCTTTCGACTTTCTTGCTGGCAGCTTCTTCTGTAGAGACGGGCATGTAGATGGTCTTAAGCTCGCCCTGCAGTGATTCCCAAGACGAGCGATTGTCGTCGTACATTTTTTGCATTTCATCACGTACTGCGTCTTCGTAAGCAACGTTAGCTTCGAAAGCGTCATTGAACGTGGTTGATTCGCTGATCGTCTTCAGGCTTGCGACGCGAGCGTCGGCGAGTGATGCAAATGAAGCAACGTTGCGCTTAACGAGATCGTCGAAGTACTTGCTCTGAGCAACCCATGCGGAGGTGTTGCTGCTGATCGCAGATTCCAAAAGGTTCTTAATTTTGTCGGGGGTAATGTCGTTCACTGGTGTAGCTCCTGGTTAATAGTATTTGATAAGACTGAGAGTAAATCTACGCCTGCAGCGGTGCGCTGTCTGTCACTCACGGGACAGCCGCTTGTCACGCAGGGGACAGGTACTAAGGCATTGAGGAACTTAGTATTAGCGCATGAAAACCACCCCTCAAAAGCAGCCGCTGGACGTGCTGGTAATTGGCGCCGGATTCTCCGGAATCTGTGCCGGAATCAAACTACTCGAGCAAGGAATCAGGAACTTCCGGATCTATGAGAAATCGCAGGGCATTGGTGGCACCTGGTTTGACAATACTTACCCAGGCGCGGCCTGTGATGTACCGTCGCACTTCTACTGTTACTCGTTCGAGCCCAATCCGAATTGGTCGCGGATCTATTCGCCACAGGCGGAAATTCAGGCGTACATAGAGCACTGTGCGGACAAGTACGAGATTCGGCCATACATTGAGAACGGTGCCAAAGTCACAGAAATGCGGCTTGATGAGGAACGCGCTATTTGGGTCGTCAGCTTCGCCAACGGTGATAGCGTCGAAACACGTCACATCATTAATGGCTACGGCGGCTTGCACAAACCGTCGGTGCCAAATTTCGAGGGTAAGGATTCGTTCACAGGCCCGACGATACATACGGCCCAGTGGGACCATTCGGTCGATTTCAACAACAAACGTGTCGCCATAATCGGGAGCGCTGCGAGCGCTATTCAGATTATTCCGGAGCTTGCAAAAATCTCCGACAAACTGACTATCTTTCAGCGTACGCCGAACTACATCGCACCACGTGGTGATCGCGAATACACCGATGCGGAGAAGCAGCGCTTCGCTCGCTGGCCATGGCTACAGAGCTTGTACCGCTGGTTCCTTTTCAAGCGCATGGATCTCTTCTTTTACCCGATCACCAAGAAAGGCTCTAAGACGGGCAGGGTGGGTAGGGAAAAGATCATGCAGTACATGCGTGCATCCGTAAAGAACTCAGACTTACATGCCCTGCTTGAGCCACAGTACGAGATGGGTTGTAAGCGTATTCTGTTGTCCGACGATCTGTATCGCTCACTTAATCGCGACAATGTTGAGGTCGAATCGAATGGCATTGAGAAAATCGAGCCACGTGGAATCCGTTGCAAAAACGGCAGCTTGCACGAGGCCGATATTGTTGTGTTCGCGACTGGCTTCGACATCGACGGCCACATGCGCTCAATTGATGTCTACGGCAGCAATGGCCAATCGCTCGCGAATACGTGGGTAGAAGGTCCTGAAGGCTACTGCGGATCCTGCGTTGCCGGCTTTCCAAACTATTGGATGGTGACCGGCCCTAATACCGGTGTTGGCACAACGTCTGTCGTGTTCATGATCGAGCAAAGCGTTGAGTTCATTACGCGCATGATCAAAACGGCGGGGATCAACAACCTGGTGGCGGTCAAGCAGTCGGCGCAGGACGAATTCAACAAAGGTATTTACGCGGCTCTCGACGAAAGCGTTTGGGCCACCGGCTGCGACAGTTACTACATCACAGAGACCGGCAAGATAACGACCTTGTATCCGCACAATGCTGCGGCGTTTCGAAAGCAGATGCATCAGGCCGGCTTAAAGGATTTTGATGTCGTTACGCCGAAAACAGGAGCGGGCAATGCCCAAGCTGCATAGCAACGGGATTAACATTGCGTACGAAGAGTATGGCAGCGCTGACGGTCCGGTCATCTTGTTCCTGCAGGGGCTGAATGTCCCTTGCACTGGAACGCCGCCAGCGCTTATTGATGCGCTGGTCGCAGAGGGCTACAGAGTCATTACGCCGGACAATCGTGACGTTGGGCAATCCGACACGCTAGACGACTTGGGGACGCCGAATTTCTTGTGGCAGCTTCTGCGCCGAACCGTATTCATGCGTGTTAAGGCGCCGTATCAACTAGATGACATGGCGCAAGACATGTTCGGACTAATGGACGCATTGGACATCGACAAAGTACATCTCGTCGGCGTATCCATGGGTGGCATGATCGCGCAGATAATGGCCATTAATTCGCCGCAAAGAATCGCGAGCCTGACGTCGATCATGTCGACGACCAATCGTCGCGGATTGCCGGGGCCCAGGAAGGAAATCAAGGACTTGGTTTTAAAGGGGCCTGCTGACCGGACAGACGACGGCATCGCGAAATTTTTCTGGGGTTTGTGGCGAGCGCTCGGGAGTCCCGACTATCCGCTTGCAGACGAAGAGCTGCGCGGTTTTCTCGGCCGCATTTTTGAGCGCGGCATGACAGCCGGTGGCGCTGCTCGGCAGCAGACCGCAATAATTGCTACTCGGGACCGTGTAAAGGCGTTGGGAACATTGCGGATGCCAGTACAAGTGATTCACGGTGATGCAGATCCTTTGATTCCGTTGGCATGTGGACTCGATACGGCGAATGCTGTTCCTGGCGCCCAAATGCACACCATAAAAGGCATGGGTCACGATTTGCCAATGGCACTCTTACCGCAGTTTGTACAACTAATTACTTCCCTCGCAAGGTCGGCGCCATGAAGATTTCCGCAGGTCACGTCGCGGCAATTACCGGAGCAGGTTCCGGTATCGGCAGAGCGCTCGCTGTGCAACTCGCTCAGCGCGGCTGCAAAATAGCTGCCGCGGACATTAATGCCGAGCATCTCCTGGAGACCGCCGCTCTGGTAAAGGCGGAAGGTGCGACTTGCAGTACGCATGTTGTCGATGTCGCCGATCAGGAGGCCGTCGAAGGTTTCGCTGCCGATGTTGTCAAAGAACACGGTGGAGTGAACCTGATCATCAACAATGCGGGCGTGACGCTCATCGATTCTGCGGACAAGGTTTTGTACAGCGACTTCGAATGGATAATGAATATCAATTTTTGGGGCGTTGTCTACGGCAGTAAAGCATTCCTGCCGTATTTGCGAGAAGCGGATACAGCCCACATCGTCAACGTCTCGAGTCTATTCGGATTGATGTCGATGCCCCTACAGTCCGCATACAACGCGTCGAAATTCGCCGTTCGCGGTTTTACCGAATCATTGAAGATGGAACTTGCGGGTTCACCGATTGGTGTTAGCTGTGTTCATCCCGGCGGCATCAAGACCAGTATCACAGAGAACTCACGTGTTGGAGATGAAGCACTCAGCGTGTCGAAGGAACAACTGTTCTCTGACTTCGACAAAGCTGCGATCAATACCGCGGACCGCGCCGCCGAGGTAATCATTCACGGCGTCGAGAAAGACAAGCGCCGCATCCTGATCGGTCGCGACGCGAAAATTATGGACTGGATCGTGCGTCACTTTCCAAATACCTACGAAAAGGTATTGGGTCTGGAGAAGGAAGTACGTCGGCTATACAAAGAACGCGCCGCATCCAAGCAGTAGTTCTTCAGGCACCCTCAACTTTCATGTCATGAATAGCACGCGTAATTCTTGCGTGCTCCTCTTCGTTGATTGGATACTGCCGAATCAAGAAGATGCTAGCCAGCAGAACGACCATTGTTATGGGTCCTGCGAACCACGCGAACTTGCTTAGAACTTCCATCGGTACGGCATCAGTTGCCGCACCCTTCGGAAACTTGATCACGTCCAGGCTAATGCCAGCAATCAATGCGCCCAGTCCGAAGCTCGCTTTCTGTGCGAAAGAGCTGGCGGAGAAATACAGCCCCTCTGCGCGGCGTCCGGTTTCCATTTCATGTAGGTCAATCGTGTCGCTAAGCATCGAGTCCATGATGATGTACAAGCCGACGAAGAAAATCTGCGAGGTACCGCTCGTGACAAAAACGAATAACAGGCGACTGTCCACAGTCATCGGTTCGAGAATTCCCAGGAGAAAAGCGATCGGTGGCGCGAAACCGAATATGGAACCCCAGAACAGGCAAGTCATCATCGATTTTTTCTTGTCCAGAGTGCGAGACATGCGCTTAACTGCCCACGGTCCGAACAACACACCGAGAATTGGGAACGCAGCTGCGATTGCCAGCTGCTCCGGCGAAAACCCATACAGGTAGGTACCTGAATATATTATTAGTGTCTGGGTAACGCCAACGATGGTGGTGAAAACGAGCATTGTCATAAACAGTTTTCGGAACGCGAACTGCTTTAGTGTTTTGAAGACGGTGATGAAACCCAGGATCGGATGACCGGCATTCGGATCAGCTATTGGGTCAGACAGGTTTGGAATAGTGGAGCGGGTCGCATATACGGACCACACCATTGCGAGAGTACCGAGCGCACCAGCGAACACAGCGAAAGCAGGATAGCTGGCGGGATTTAACATGCCGTTTGCGTACGCTTCGCTTGGGGGGAAGAAGACGATCAAGCCGATCATCGTGACGAACAGGCCACCACCCATTTGGAAGAACATCCGATAACCGATCAGGCTGGTCCGATCATGGTAGTCGCGAACCATTTCGGCGCCGAGCGACAAATGAGGTACGTAAAAGAACGTTAATAGAGTGCGTACGAGCACGGCAAATCCGAGCAGCCACCAGAACAGGCCATTGACGTCGAGACCGGCCGGAGGAGCGAACAGCATGTACAGAGCGAAGCCGAACGGGATAGCACCGAACAACATGAACGGGTGGCGGCGACCCCAGCGGGATTTGAAACGATCGGATAGCTGGCCAACCATCGGATCGGTAATTGCGTCGAAAAGGAGTGCGATTAACGAGGCCATGCCGGCAAGACTGCCGGGAACGCCAAGTACCTGGTTGTAATAGAAAAAGAGGAAAATACTGAAGGCAGTATTTTTTACTCCGGTCCCGATTTGGCCAACGCCATAACCCAGTTTGAGTGAGGTCCGCATCAATTCATCCCGCCCTTTGTCTTATTGGGGAAAGCCCCTTATTTTACAGGACATTACACGGCTCTGGCTCGCACAACTGTCACCTCCGTGACGGGTAGCTAGCGATCGCTGTCTTTCAGCTCCATCTCGTCAGAAAGCGCATCGAGGTCTCGGATCAAGTATCGACTGCCTTCCAGGGCGATAATCTCTCGCTCACGCCATTCGCTGAGAATCTTGTTGATACGCTGTCGTGATCCCAGGCTTAGCTGCGCCAGATCGTTCTGGCTCAGATTGACGTCGAGGTAAATCCCTTCGTCAGCCTTTTGGCCGTGCTCCTCGATCATGCTCAGCAGCCATCCGGCGAGCCTGGACCGGAGTGGATAGAAGGCCATGCCCTGCAACAAAATGAATACTCGACGCGAGCGCTCCATCGTATGCTCGAACAGCAAGCGATAAATCTGTGGGTATTTGTCGGCTATCTGCAAAACAGCTGCCCGCGGAATGACCAGAACTGTTGACTCTTCCGCCACTTGGGCGTCGAGGGCTGTTGGGGCTTCGCCGACCAAAAATTGTTCGCCGACCCACGCCTCTGGTTCGATGTCATTGACTGCGTATTCCTGACCAATAGCGCTGGTCAGTAGCAAACGAATTCGCCCGGAAAGTATGCAGAATACATCGCCGTGCAATTCTCCAGTCGTGTAGAGGTAACTATTCTTGCGATATGAACGAATGCGAGCCGACTGTGAAAGTTGTCGCAGCGCGTCAGCCGGGAGTTCTTTAAACCAGGGTGAGCGCGATACAACTGCGACGATGTCATGGTCCTGTACGTCTGTACTCATCAGCATTGACGGGTGGCTTGGCAGCCCTTGATGTTGGACCAGATATCGAGGTGGATCAAGCAATCAAAAATTGTCGCGAGCGTGACAGAAGAATCGTCGCCGTTATTGCATGATATTGCTTATCGTCTATTATTCATGCCGTGTCTTTTATGCCAACAAAAACCGAGAGTTACATTCTCGACTGCCTGGGAAAGCTAGAGCGAGAGGCGACGACCAACCTGATCGCCGCATTTGAGCACTCGGCCCGCAAACACGGCGATACAGAGGCGTTCCATTGCCTCGGCAAGGCAATCAGCTTCGCGCAGGTCGAGAAACTAAGTCGCGACTTTGCAGCGTACTTGCTGACGGAATGTGGCCTGTTGCAAGGCGATCGCATTGCCATTCAGTTGCCTAATCTGGTGCAGTATCCGATCGTTGCCTGGGGTGCTTTGCGTGCCGGTCTTACCGTCGTCAACACCAATCCGCTGTACACGAAACGCGAGCTCGTCTATCAGTTCAACGATTCGGGGGCGAAAGCAGTTGTGGTTCTCGACAGCAACTTGCCGCTGATGGAACAGGTCATTCCGGAGACCGGCATTAAGGCGGTGATAGCGACAAATCCGATCGACATGATCGATCCGCAGTCACTATCTGCTTGTGCGCTACCGAATGTGATTTCGCTTCCGGAAGTTCTGGCAGCAGGTAGCAAACTCGCTTTGCCAAATGTTGACGTCACTCTGGATGACATCGCTTTGTTGCAATACACAGGTGGAACTACGGGCGCGCCGAAAGGCGCCGTGCTCAGTCATGGCAATGTGCTGTCAGCGGCATTGATGTCGCCGCTGTCCTTTGGTGCCGACATGACGGACCGCGAAACCGGTATCGCCCCGATGCCGCTTTATCACATCTATGGTTTCGCAATTAATCTGATCGCGAGCTACCTTAACGGCGGCTTGTCGGTGTTGATTCCGAATCCGCGCGATATTGACGCAATGCTCACGACCATGATGAAGCACCCATTCACGTCCTTCGCAGGTGTGAACACCTTGTTCACAGCAATGATGCAACACCCCGACTTTGACTCTGTGGACTTTAGCCACATGAAATGGACTATTGCTGGCGGCGCTGCGACGGTGCCCGAGATTGCCGAAGAGTGGCAGCGACGCACCGGCTCGAAGATCTATGAGGGCTACGGCTTATCAGAAACCGTTGCAATGGCGACGGTGAATACATTGAGTGAACGCCGCCTGGGCACCATCGGACCGCCGATGATAGGCACAGAAATGAAAGTTGTCGGCGAAGACGGCAATGAACTGCCGTCCGGAGCGGAAGGGGAGTTGTTGCTTCGTGGTCCGCAGGTGATGCAGGGCTATTGGCAACGTGAAGAAGTGACTGCTGAAGTGCTGGATGCCGATGGTTGGTTTCGTACGGGCGACGTCGCGATTATCGAAGATGACGGCAAGATTCGTATTGTTGATCGACTAAAAGACATGGTACTTGTCTCCGGATTCAACGTTTATCCAAACGAAATCGAAAACGTGGTGTTCACACACCCCGACGTGATTGAATGCGCCGTTGTCGGCGTGCCGGATGAGAAAACCGGTGAAGCAGTCAAGCTATTTGTCATTACGAAGAACGCGACACTAACGTCCGACGAGCTACGCAGATTCTGTCGCCGCGAATTGACTGCCTACAAAGTACCGAAGTTCGTTGAGTTTCGTGACGAGCTGCCAAAGTCCAATGTTGGCAAAGTTTTGCGCCGCGAACTACGCGATTAAGGACCGTCGCACCGAGCGCTACGGTATACCGGCCAACTTGCCGGTCAAATATCCCTTAGAAAACTTCGATCTGGCTAATCGCGTTGCAATCGTTCCGCGATAGCGTTTCGCGCAGTGGCTCCTGCGTCTGAATCGGCGTCGAGGACTGTAATGGTGACGTATCCGCGAGCAAGCCACTGCCAGTCGGCGTTGTCGTCGCTAACCGCACCTGGTTCCATTAGTTGTAGCTGCACATCTAACTGTCCTGCTTCTTCGCTTTCTGCATACGCAATGCGAGCACCGGCATCCCAGGTAGCAGGGCTTAGTCGAACGCCTTTGATGCTCTCTTTTGCCGCTGGCGGATAGTTAACATTCAATACCGTTTTTGCTGGGAGCAGAGGTGCGTCTTCTGCACGAGCCGCTAGCAAGTCGTCGACGAGGCTGACCGCAAAATCTGCAGCACCGCCAAACGCCATAAAGGTACTTGGGAAGGGATAGGGTTGTGCTGCGTACTCGGCAGGGTTAACGCCGACCGAAATCGCAATAGCAGGAACGCCAGCGTACATGGCCATGGTTGCCGCGCCGAGCGTGCCCGAACTGTACGCATAGCCGAGGTTTGGGCCGAAGTTGGCGCCCGAGATGACGATGTCCGGTGCGTCGTCTTTCATGATGTGCAGCAAGCCTACCAAAACTGCATCTGCTGGAGATCCGTCGACCGACCACACGCCGGCTGAGTGTTCTTCGTAATCGAGCTTGCCTTGCGTGCTTACGCGCATACCGCTGCTGCTTTGATTGCCAAGCGGTGCGACCAGTATCACTTCATGGCCGGCGGCTGACAGAGACTTTTGCACTGCCTTGATGCCCGGCGAATCGAATCCGTCATCGTTGGTTAACAATATACGAAGCGGCTCCGCACATGCGATTTTTGCCATGGCGAGAAGTAGGAATGCTGCGAGCAATCTCACGATGTCATTCGCAAGATGACCTTCCCGCGTGCGCGACGCTCCGTAATCGCGGAGAACGCATCGACATATTCGTCAAGGGAATACGATTCTGTAACTCGGGGATTCAGTTTGCCTTCTGCAACCAGTGCTGCGAGTTCTTTCAGATTTTGCTTTTCCAAATTACGATTCTTGGCCGCCCAAGTGCCCCACCAGACACCGATGATGCTGGCCTCTTTCAACAGAGCGATGTTCGCAGCGAACTTCGGAATGTCGCCACACGCAAAGCCAATGACGAGGTAACGTCCGTGCCAGGCTGTTGCGCGAAACGCCTGATCCGCGAGTTCGCCGCCAACCGGGTCGTATACAACATCGGCGCCGTTGCCGTCGGTCAATTCCTTCACCGTCTCTTTAAGTAGCACTTTAGAGTAATTGATGAGTTCGTCGGCACCGGCGGACCTGGCGAACTCGAGTTTTTCGTCGCTACTCGCAGCAGCAATAACCCGCGCGCCCATCGCCTTGGCGATTTCGACGGCTGTGATGCCGACACCACCCGCTGCACCCAGGACCAGGACGGTTTCGCCCGGCTGCAGATTCGCGCTCTGCTTCAGAGCGTGATAACTCGTGCCATACGTGACGGAGAATCCTGCGCCCTGCTCGAAGTTCAGCCCTTCAGGCAGCAAGGTCGTCGTTTCTTCTTTGCAAACACATTTCTCAGCGAACGCCGTGCCGCGTGTTGCGACAATTACTTTGTCGCCAACGGCAAAGCGGGTAACACCATCGCCAACGGCGCTTACGGTACCGGCCGCTTCGGCGCCAGGGACGAACGGCGGCGGCGTTTTTACCTGGTACTTACCGGCGATCGTCAACACATCCGGAAAGTTGATGCCGGCAGCCACGACGTCGACCAGGACCTCGCCTTCGTCGGCAACCGGGTCTTCCATTTCCTCAATCGTCAGACTTTCCGGAGGGCCGTATTCATTGCAGACAAGTGCCCGCACTAGGCAACTTCAAATAGAGATGCTGCACCTTGTCCGCCACCAACACACATAGTGCAGACGACAAACTTGGCGCCGCGACGCTTACCTTCGATCAAAGCATGACCAACCATGCGCGCACCTGACATGCCGTAGGGGTGGCCGATCGATACTGCACCGCCGTCGACGTTGAGGATGTCATTGGGGATGCCGAGCTTGTCGCGGCAATAAATGACTTGCACTGCGAATGCTTCGTTTAGCTCCCACAGGTCGATGTCATCCATCTTGAGACCGTTGCGTTGCAGCAACTTCGGAATCGCATAAATTGGGCCGATTCCCATTTCATCAGGCTCGCAACCGGCGACGGCTGTGCCACGATAAATTCCGAGTGGCTCGATCCCGCGCTTCGAGGCAACGCTGGCCTCCATCAAGACGGTCGCAGATGCTCCATCCGATAGCTGACTTGCATTACCTGCCGTGACAACGCCGTTCTCACGCACGGTTCGTAGCCCTGCAAGTCCTTCGAGAGTGGTTGTCGGGCGATTACCCTCATCCTTGTCCAGCACGACGTCGACGAAGGAAATTTCCTTGGTTTCCTTATCCATGACGCCCATTGAGGACGGCAATGGCACTATCTCATCGGCAAAGCGACCCGCTTCCTGGCCGGCAGCTGTGCGTTGCTGGCTTTGCAGCGCGTATTCGTCTTGCGCCTCGCGACTGATGTTGTAGCGCTTGGCGACTACCTCGGCCGTATCGATCATCGGCATGTAGATGTGCTCATGCAAAGCGAGAACACGTGGATCTTCGCCGCGGTACATATTCATATGCTCGTTCTGCACGAGACTGATCGACTCAAAACCGCCACCGACCATGACATCCACGCCGTCCGACAAGATCGCCTTGGCGGCCATGCCGATAGCCATCATGCCCGAAGAGCATTGACGATCTACGGTTATGCCAGCAGTGGTGACAGGTAGACCTGCGGCCAAAGCGGCCTGACGTGCGACGTTTTTGCCTTGCGTGCCCTGTGGCATGGCGCAGCCCATAACGGTGTCGTCGACTTCGGCGGGATCTATTCCGGCGCGCTCGACCGCGTGTCGAATGGCGTGGCCGCCCAATGTTGGTGATTCGGTGTTATTAAATGCTCCGCGATACGCCTTGCCGATCGGGGTACGTGCGGTTGATACGATGACTGCTTCTCTCATGATTTTTTCCTTTTAACCCTGGCCGGCCAGGTCGAGGCCGAGTTTCTTCGCCGCTTGTTCGGCGAACTTGCCAGGTTGTTCAAAACCGGCCTGCAATTCTCGCATGTCTTGCTCATCATTGATCTTATCCCAAACGGCAGCGATGCCCTCCGGCGTAAGATCATCAGGAAGCAAACTCATTCCGGCTGTCTCAAAGCCCTTGAATACGGCCACACTGCCGCCGCCGGCACACAAAACCTTACGGCTCGGCGCATCGGGCCCGGACAGGAACACAACGGCTGGACTTACCGACTCGGGCGCCATCAACTTGAAAATGGGCTCCGGGAAAAGACCTTCGGTCATTGCCGTACCGGCCGTTGGTGCCAGACAATTGACGTGAATATTGTTCTTCGCGCCCTCGAGGTGCAGCGTGTTCATGAGTCCGACCATGGCCATTTTGGCGGCACCATAGTTTGATTGGCCAAAGTTGCCGTACAGGCCGGAACTGGATGACGTGAAAACGATGCGGCCGTAGTTCTGTTCGCGCATGATCTCCCATACAGCCTTGGTGCAATTAGCAGTGCCTAACAGATGTACTTCCACGACCAGGCGAAAATCATCCAACGGCATTTTTGCGAACGTCTTGTCACGCAGAATGCCAGCGTTATTGATAAGTATGTCGACTCGACCCCACGCATCCATGGTCTTGGCAACCATGTCACTGACTTGCTCCATATTGGCTACATTTGCGCCATGTGCCATCGCGTCGCCACCCGCTGCCTTAATCTCGGCAGCGACCGCATTCGCATTTTCGGATTCGCCATTGGCGCCGCCAAGGTCATTCACGACGACTTTCGCTCCGCGTTCGGCCAATGCCAATGCATGGCAGCGCCCAAGCCCCTGTCCTGCTCCTGTAACGATTGCTACCTGGCCATCTAATCTGATCGTCATTTTACTGCCTCTATACATAAGTAAGTTTGTTAAGCCAAAAACATCATTGAGAGAATTTCGGCAACCAGCGCCGGTGTCTCCTCGCCTTCGATCTCGACCGTCACCTGGTTCTTGAACAACCACTGACCCGGCTTTTTCTCTGTCACTTCCAGTACTGTCTGTCGGGAACGAATCCGCTTGCCAACACGAACCGGCATCAGGTAGCGCACTCTATCAGAACCGTAGTTGACGCCCATCGCGAGATTCTCGGGAACGATTGCGTTCTGCGCGTTTAAATAAGATAGCAAGGACAGCGACAGGAATCCGTGGGCAATCGGGCCACCAAACGGTGTCTGCGCTGCTTTTTCCGGATCGACATGAATGAATTGAAAATCATTGGTTGCCTCGGCAAACTGATTGACGCGTTCTTGTGTGATCTCAATCCAGGGTGATGGTTCCAGTTCCTTGCCGACGAGGCTTGGTAAGTCTTCGGCATTAATTGTCTCAATCATTGTGATGTGCCTTCTTAGTAGCCGCGGAGACGGGCAAAACGGTCGATGTGGAAGTTTCGGTCGCCCAGCAGCGTTTCAATTATCTGACTACGCTTAAGGAAAAAACCGATTTCGAATTCATCGGTCATGCCGATGCCGCCGTGCATTTGAACGGCCTCGGTCGTTACTCTGTGCGCCGTTGCACACAGTTTAGCCTTGGTCATGCTGGCAATCTCGGCAATTCCGTCGCGATCCTCGTCGAGTGCCTGCAATGCACTCAGAGTTGCCGATTTGCACATCTCGATCTCGGTGAACATCTCCGCTGCGCGATGCTGTAAACCCTGGAAGCTGCCGATCAAGACGCCGAATTGCTTACGTTGCCGCAGGTAATCCAGCGTACGTTCAAAGGCTTCCTCGGCAATGCCCAGCAATTCTGCGCTTTGGCCGATACGGGCAGCGTCAAGAATATGGTTCAGTATCTCCACGCCGCCTTGCAACTCACCCAGCAGCGCTGAGTCGTCCAGACTTACTTTGTTGAACCGGATTGTCGCAATGCGGTGCGTATCCAAAGCTGCGTTGTTCTCGATGCTAATGCCATCAGCGTCTGCCGCAACGAGAAATAGGGAGACTTCAGCGCTGTCGCCGGTCCGCGCACTAACGATTAATGTGTCAGCAACGTGACCGTCAATAACCGCTACTTTGGTGCCCGATAGCTCGAAATGGCCGTTCGATGGCGTCGCTGTCGTGCGGCAGTCTGCAGGGTTGTGGTGAGGAGTGTCGTCAACGGCCAGCGCCAGTCGGTGCTCGCCAGTGGCTACGCCAGGCAGTATAGATTCGCGTTGCGCATCGGATCCGCCGCGCACGAGTGCTGTAACACCGATCAAAGCGCTGCTCAGTAAGGGGCTTGGTGTTAGCGTGCGACCGCACTGCTGCAGAATAATGCCGATGCCGGCATAGCCGTAGCCGAGCCCGCCGTATTCTTCAGGCACCAGAATTGCCGCCCAGCCCATGTCGACGATTTCTTGCCAGAGGTCTTGCGAATAGCCGTTGTTCTCGGCGCGATCACGCAATCCGCGAAGGTGGCTGACAGGTGCCTTCGCCTGTAGAAAGTCGCGCGCTGCGTCTTCAAGCATGCGTTGCTCATGGTTTAGTACGAGTGGCATAGAATTCCCCTAGCTCGGCAAGTTCAGAATGCGTTTTGCAATGATGTTGAGTTGGATCTCTGAAGTGCCGCCCTCAATAGAATTGCCTTTGGTGCGCAGCCAGGTTTTGGGCAGCAAGCCGTTGTCATCACCTTCCCAGCAAAGCGCATCGGATCCGTGCAGATCCATTAACAGTTCATAACGCCGCATATTCAGCTCCGTACCGTAGTATTTGAACATTGAAGAAGCCGCGCCGAGACTTACGCCGGCCTTCGTTTCGTCCTGGGCGCGATTTATCGTTAGCGCCAGGCACTCTTCGTCAATTTCAAATCGGGCTATGTCAGAGCGGAGTACGAGATTGTTGAGCACGCCGTTGCTTGTGCCGAGTTGCTCAATTGCGGTCTTTGAAAGAGCGGTCGCACCTGAGCCGGCTATGCCGGACTCACCAATCATCTCGCGTTCATGCGTGAGCAAATATTTGGCGACGGTCCAGCCCTTGTTTACTTCTCCAATGACCTGGTCTTTTTCAACTCTAGCGTCTTCGAAAAAAGTTTCGGTAAACGGCGAGCTACCACTGATGAGACGAATCGGCTTCGTGCTGACACCGGGCGTAGTCATGTCGAAGAGCACGAAGCTGATACCTTCGTGCTTGCGCGCCTCAAAGTCGGTACGCACCAGGCAGAACATCCAGTCGCCCATATCGCCAAAGGAGGTCCAGATCTTCGAGCCGTTAAGAATGTAGTGATCGCCGTGATCGTCCGCACGGGATTGCAGACTCGCAAGGTCAGAACCCGCATTCGGTTCGCTGTAGCCCTGTGCCCAGCGAATTTCGCCACGCACAATCGGCGGTAAATGCTGTTGCTTGAGCTCTTCGCTACCAAATTTTAGTAATGCTGGCCCGAGCATAGAAATACCGAAACTTTCCAGTGCCGGTCGCGCATGAATCCGTGCCATCTCTTCGGCAAGAACCTTCGCGTGTTCCCGATTTAGTCCGCCGCCGCCGTACTCGGTCGGCCAGGTGGGTACGGTCCAGCCGCGGGATGCCATTCGCTCGAGCCACAGCTTCTGCTCGTCGCTGGCGAATTGTGCATTTCGTCCGCCCCAGCACCAATCAGCATCGGTGCGGTAGGGTGTCCGCATGGATTCGGGGCAATTTTCCTTTAGCCACTCACGTGTCTCGGTTCGGAAAGATTCAAGATCGGCCACCAATTTCCCCATAGGTTTCGTAACTTACGAACATGCTGGCATAATTCAGAGAGTCCGACCTGTCACCTTAGCGACTGCGGAAGCTACCTGCGCGTTTCACAAATAGAACTCTGTCGGAGAAGTACATATGAAGGTAATCGCCTGGATACTCGGCGGCATGGTCGCCGCGCTGATCG
>RCNB010000675.1_pt1 | contig 22343 bp, 21 predicted proteins | sample 2041321 | NCBI WGS metagenome assembly RCNB01 (sample SAMN09708232, study PRJNA481090) | Marine sediment metagenome, whole genome shotgun sequencing project. | reverse complement strand
TCTTTTTTTTCCAGGGCGAGCCGGCTGGCGATGTGGAAGCCCACTTGCCCGGCGCCGATGATGATGATTCTCAATGTCCTTTCCTCCAGTTATCGTGCCCTTATCGCCTGGATCTTGCAAATATCACATAGGCATAACCTTAGATATCATAAAATCGCCTTTTTTGGAAAAGCCTCATGTTTGATGGACTCGTAAAAAGTCAATTTTGTTCGCTCTGTGAGCATTTTGGGCGCAGTCTCAACGTTCAGCTAAAATATTAAAAACTCTGGCTAAAGCCCTCAAACAGTTAGCTTATTTTGGTTATTCACCCGATTAGTTGATGTAAAGAGTTCGAGGATTGCGGCTTTCGCCTTGAAAAGATGCAAGGGGTCGAGTGCTTTTCTTCCATAACCGTTCACGGGTTTAAAGGTTCAGGGGTTCAAAGGTTGCATTCTCATCACTATACGTCATTTTGTAAACGTTTCGTACTGGAAAACTGGCCGCTTCCATATCCCCACAAATCTGGAATTCGGGTGTTCAATTTTGTCCTGTCCCTAATCCTGAACGTTGAACTCTGAACCTGTGAACGCTTACAAAATAACTTAGCGCTTATGCACTTGAATCCCTGACTCCTTGACCCCTTGAATCCTCATCTTATCATCCTGCCAACTCTTTTGGAGATGATCCAAAATATTCTTGTAATGCCTTTGCAGGAGTTCCTTCTTGAATTTTTCATCATAGTCGATAGCGGCAAACGTGAATCTGCCTTCTAGTGATGTCTTGCCGTTTTTTGTCGCCCTCAGAGAATATGAAAATGCCTGTTTGCTTTTGCCTGACAGCGAACCTTCGAGTTGATAAGGTCCGTTTAGTTCCTGTATTTCAGGTATCTTGCAATTGTTTATCTTTAGCAAGAAACAATGTTTTTCAAAACCGGTGATAAAACGGACGTGAAGTGCACCCAGCTGAGCAAGAGACTCTATTGCCAAAGGTGCGGGAAAGCCTGAAAAATGTTTCGTTCCCTTAATATATTTCTCGTCAATTGCTGAAATCTTGTCGATCAGAACAAAGCCGTCCAGGTGTGTGTTTACTGTGATTTGTTCCATTTTCTTATAACCAAAGCACTGTTTTGACCGCCGAAACCAAAATTTTCTATAATGATTGTGTTGGGAGAGTCATTTGTTTCTTGACGAACAAAGTTAACACGGCCGTGACATGCCTCTTTTAGGTTTCTTATCTCCGGAAGATATCCCTCTTTTAGGCATCCGAGCAAAACTGCCAGCTCAACGGCCCCACAGGCGGCCGATATATGTCCAATCCATGATTTCAAGGCAATGACCTTTGGGCGATTTTTGGCATAAAGGCGGTCTATCAGGGTCGCCTCCATTTCATCATTAAGGAAGGTTCCGGTACCGTGTGCTGAAACAACGTCGATTTCATCAGGAGATCTTTGTGCCTCATTAAGGGCCGCGACTACCGCGGCTTCCGGCCACTTTCCATAAGGCTCCGGTGCCGTCATGCTATGGCCGTCCATGGAGTTGCCTGAGCCGCATATCTCGCCCAAGATATTTGCCCCACGGTTTCGGGCGTGTTCAAGTTCTTCCAACAGGAAAAATGCGCCTCCCTCGCCGGGGACGAAGCCGTTTCTGTTCTTATCAAAGGGGGCATATTCTCTTTCAGGGTCACCCTTTGCAGAAAAAAGTGCCTGTGCCTTTCTGTAAGCCAGTATTCCACCCTGGCTAAGGCGTGAATCGCCCCCCCCGGCAAGGGCTATATCCAAATAAGCGTCCTTTATTTTTCGAAACGCCTCCCCTATTGCCTGAAGAGAGGCCGTACAGGCAGTACCCAGGGTAAGGCTTTCGCCATGAATCCCTGCCAGTGCGGAAATGATTGAAGCAGCGGTATTCGGAACAAATCTTAATATCCAAAGCGCCTTCAGGGCATTTGAGTCTATCTTGCCCGAACGGGTTTGGGGACACTCGTTGCTAATGTCAAGATTCGGGCCTACGCCTACAAAAAGGCCTGCCTCCGAGAGGGGCTTTTCATCAAATCCGGCATCTTTTATGGCAGCCATGGCAGAAGCCACACAAAACTGGGCGCCGCGGTTCAGATAACGGACATTTTTAAACCGGCCTGTAAAGGCTTTGATATCAAAACCTGGAACCGGGCAGGTTACTACGTCCTGATCGAAAGAAGGCCTTTTAAAATATATTTCTTTCTGCTTTAAGCGGGAAATGATCTCGTCGACCGAAAAACCCAATGACGAGACGACACCTACAGATGTGATAACTACCCTTCTTGGCATCGAAAACTCACGTAACTTACAAGGTCTTTGACCTTCAAGACCGGTCCGTCATCAAGATCTTGAAGTATCTGTTCTAACCTCTCTTTGGCCAAGGAAGGATACTTTTGTGCTAGGTATGAGACTATGTCACTTTTCCCTTCTTTGGCTTCTTTCAAATAGAGCCTTAAGTTTGCCAAAAAGATCTCATCATCTTCTATTTCAATGCCAAGGCTAGAGTTAAATGCAACCGCAAGTTCCAGGAAATCGATAGATTCCACCCCTAGGTCCCTGACAAGATAGGTTTCAAGCGTGATTTCTTCGGCCTCGATATCAAGTATTTCCGCCAGGTGATCTTTTATGGTTGTTAGTATATCCATTATTCCACTTATACTATTTCCCCGCAGCAAGACCGCCGTCCATTACTATTTCGGTGGCATTAAACCCTCTGGAACTTTCAGAGAGAAAAAAGAGTACAGTCTCCGCCACCTCATCGCAGGTTATGGGTCTTGATATGGGGACTTTCGAAAGAACAGCCTCTTTGTTGACTTGGATAAAATCTCTACCCCTGCCACTGTCTATATATCCTGCGCGAAGCGTTACAGTAGTTATCCCACGATCCGCAAGCTCAAGGCCTAAGTTTCTGTAAAGGGCCTCAGATGCCGATTTTGCGGCAGCGTAAAAACCCTGGCCTGGATTGGCCCTTTGCGCCGCTGTTGAAGAGATAAATATAAGACGGCCCCCCTTTTTCTTTAGAAACAATCGGGCCGTTTTTCTTAATACCCTCGCCCGGGAAGAGACATTCTGGGAAAAATAGCGCTCCATTTCCTCGACGTTCACAGAACCGATGAGGGCTTCCATATCGCCCTGTGCAAAATCGATAAGAAAGTCCACGTCGTCATTGATTTCTGAAAAAAGGGAATCAATAGACTCCGGCTGTGCCAAATCAAAATAAAGGGCCTTGTATTTGCCTGAAAAAGATGCCATCTGGGCCGATATGCGTTCTGAACCCTGTTTGCTCCTGAAAGTAAGGACTGGGAACAGTTCACTTTGAACCATAGACCTTGCAAGACAGGTGGCAAGATCGCAATTACCCCCAAGGATGAGCGCCCGATATCCGGAAAATGAAAGCTTCACGGCCTGAGTCTCCCCGTTGCCGATAACTTTCCTCCTGAGCGAAGTTCACACTCAAAGACGTTGCCGTCATCGTAAGAGCGTATGCGGAATTGACACTTGCCCGGCGAAACGAAGTGAGTGAAGCGGAAATCTTCCAGACTCCACCCCCCATATATCCAACCCTGCCTTTTGGCGGCTGTTACGAATGCATGGACGATAAGGCTTCCCGGCACTACAGGGTGTCCTGGGAAATGATCCTTATAGATGTTGTCTTTCGGATCAAAAAGGAAAATACCCTCTATGACCTTGTCATTGTCCGACAGCCTTTCAATTATTTTCATACTTAGGCCTCGTGCAAAAATAACTTCACATTTTGGCATCTCAGCTTCAGCCCTGAAGCCCCATTTTCCTGATCATATCCATATCCGTTTCGACGTTCCGACCCAGGGTAGTCAGGTAATCGCCCACCATTAGGCCATTTGCGCCGGCCATAAATATCCATGATTGGTAGTCTCCAAGGGTAACTTCCCTGCCTCCGCATATCGTTATGTCCTTTTCAGGGTTTATGAATCTAAACAGGGCGATGCATTTCAGTGCCTCCATAGGCTGAAGAGGTGGCATAGCTTCCAACCTGGTACCGGGTATAGGGTTTAAGAAATTTATCGGAATTGAGTCCACATCGAGTTCTCTTAGCGTAAAGGCAAGTTCCGCCCGTTGCTCCCATGTCTCTCCCATGCCCAAGATTCCACCACTACACACCTTGAGGCCGGCTGATTTGGCAAGTTTTATGGTTTCAATATCATCATCGTAGGTATGAGTCGTACATATCTGGTCGAAGTAGCTTGCCGCCGTTTCCAGATTGTGATGATAGATTAAAATGCCGCCCTCCTTGAGTCTTTCGGCCATAGATTCGGTAAGAGTCCCTAGAGAGGTACACAGTGTAAGGCCCGTCTTTTCTGTTAAAGTTGTTGCTGTTTGACTAATCCTTTCAATCTCTTCGGCTGTGAGGCGGAAACCGCTTGTTACGATGGAATATCTTGTAGCGCCGGCTTTGTACAAGGAAATGGCGCTATTAACGAGTTTGTCTTTTTCCAGTAAGGGATAGGAACTGATTCCCGTACTATGATAAGCCGATTGAGCGCAAAACGCGCAATTTTCAGAACATGCTCCAGATTTGGCATTGATTATAGAACATGTAAAACCATTCTTCTTGTATTTTTGCCTGATTTTGTGGGCGCCAAAAAGTATGTCAATCGAGTCTTTTTCGCAAAGGCGAGCAAGTTGACACGCCTGTTCATACGAAATGTATGGGTTCACTCCTTTAATAATTTGGTCGGTTGTGCTAACAATGGTCTTGTCGAATATATTCATTGTAAGCCATTAGAACTGAAAAGCGGTGTATTGTCAACCGTTGCTTTTAGGATGGTTTACAAAGCAGTGCGGTAACATCTCAAAAAGACCGGGCGCTGCTACTGACCTAAGTTATCTCCATCCACGATGTCCGTAATGCAAAAGGAAGAGCACATGAATACAAAGGGCCGGTTGTTGTCTCAGCTCAAGGCGAAAAACGGGGGGTGGATTTCCGGTGAGGTATTGAGTGGTGAATTTGGTATCAGCAGGGCGGCTATAAACAAGCATGTTCAAAAGCTGAGGAAGGAGGGGTATGTCATAGAATCTTGCACAAAAAAGGGATATATCCTCAAGGCTTCTACCAGCCGTTTGCTTGCAAATGAGATTTGTGAAGGTCTCAATACTAAGGTATTCGGGAAAGAAAGGATTGTTCATTTTGACGAGACGGATTCGACTAACATAAGGGCAAAGGAGCTTGCCATTAAGGATGCCCCTGAGGGGACAGTGGTTATTGCGGAAAGACAAACGGCCGGGAAGGGAAGAAAGCAAAGGAGCTGGTTTTCGCCGCCGGGGGACGGCATCTATGCTTCTTTGATCTTAAGGCCTCCTATACCTCCGAGTGACGCCCCCGGGATTACACTCATGACGGCGGTTGCAATGGCTGACGCACTTGTACTGCTTACACGATTGCCTATTGAGATCAAGTGGCCCAATGACCTTTTGATAAGGGGAAAGAAGATAGCTGGAATCCTCACAGAAATTTCAACAGAGATGGACTCAGTTGACTACATCGTTGTCGGGTTGGGGTTAAATGTTAATATACCGTCCGAACTATTTCCGAAAAGCCTCAGAAAAACAGCTACTTCAATTTTAATTGAATCAGGCGGAAACTTTTCCAGAATAAAGATCCTGAAGACATATCTAGAACGCTTCGAAGACTACTATGAGATGATAACAAGGGGTCAGTTTGGCCCCATTATGGTTAAATGGAAAGAGTTTGCAACGGTGATTGGCAAGCGAGTTTTAATTGAAGAAATTAGCAGGAAATATACCGGCAGGGTTGAAGATGTGGATGACACGGGGGTTTTAATTGTAAGAGATGATCAAGGGACATTTCACAGGGTATTTTCAGCAGATATAAGTTATTTGTAATAGTTCATTAATGTATAATGTATTTGACAGGATAAACAGGATAGACATGATTATAAAAAGAAGTTCCAATTATTATGTTCATCCTGTTTATCTTGTCAAAAATAGCTGAACTGTTACGAATTTTTTTTGCAGCGTTAGGGTTCACCGTTCGGTTGATATTAGGTTCCTTTCAATAGATTGCGTGTATTTATCCTCTCCTAATCGATTGAATATTGTTAGTGCCTTGGAAAACTTCTCCCGAGCTTTTTTTAGGTCTCCTAGGTGGTTTTGATATATCAGCCCCATGTTGTTCAGAGTGATTCCCACACCAAGCTCATTTCCTGATTTTCGGTCCCATTCAAGCAATTGGTTATACCGTTTTATGGCATCATTGAATTCACCCGCTTTTATATGGGTTATGGCGATATTGTTAAGCGTTTTTGAAACCTCAGGGGCCATATCGAGTTCTTTATAGATTGACAATGATTCAGAGAGTATTTCTCTGGCTTTTTGATATTCCCTTCTTGTCGTATGGATAATGGCTATTTCGTTTAGGTTGTGTGCTATGCCGGGCTTGAATTCTACCATCCTGGATAAAGAAAGAGATTCTTCAAACTTGGTGATGGCCTTTTGTTGGTTGCCTTTAGAAAGAAAGATTTGGCCCTGCCTGTAGAGGCGTTCTGCCCGTTTCATCCTGTACGGACGGGTTGAGCAGGAGGAAAGAATAATCATTAAAAGAAAGGCGACGATGAGAAATTTGGTGCTTTGTGTAAAGACATTTTTAGAAGTCATACGAACGCCTCCATTTGGGAACTACTTAAGATGGCTGTCCACATACCTCGCCAGAATTTCAGCGGTGGCGCGCGGCGGGCGGACGAGTAGATAGTGGTCAATAATAGCATGGGCCAATTCATGGGCCAACATTCCTTCGTGGAGATCACGGACATTCACATAAACGGTGTTATTCTTATATCTATACCAGGCCCTAAGATGACACTCTGTTGAGTAGATCTTTGTAAATGCTTTGTGCAATTGGTTCTTGTCCTGATAAACATTGACAGTTACCTTGTCCATCTTCTTGCGCATACCGAGAATCTTTTGGACCCTTTTAAAGAGTATGTCAACTTTTTTTCCAACTATCTCTTCAAGGTTGTCGGGTGCCGACGAGGAAAAGAGTCGTTTGAGGCCCCCGCTTTTAGGACCATAATCTATTCTGACGTGGAATTTGTCTAGTTCTTTCTCGTTTTGGTAGTGGATAATGGTGTACTTAGTTTCAAGGCTTTTCCATGTAATATCTTCCGGTGATTCCGCACGGGCGGTGCTGCAGAGGAAGAGAAAGTAGATGCATAATAGTATGGGGGCAAAAAGATTTCTCTTCAAAGTGACTTTGACATGCATCGAATTTACCACGCGGTATCATTGTCCTGTGTGAGTCCGCAGTGAGTAGTAAGGTTTCTATATCTTAAAATTGTTCCCCATGTTTTCCCGCAGTTTGTTTAGTTGTTCAATTACCTTTTTTGGCACATCTTGCTCGTTGGCGGATTGTACCAAATTTTCAATATCGAATCGGATACCGGAGACTTTTCCGTGTAGGCTGGAAACCATCTGGTTCAGATTCTCTGCCATCTCGGTCATTTGATCTTCTTCCCTTAGCGTTACATGTTTCGTAAGATTTCCTTCAGATATCTCCTTTAGTTCTTTTTCAAAACGAAACATAGGGCCTGCTATCTTGTGTGAAACAATCAAGGTAACTATTATGGTGGCAAGGGTGATCAAACCGAGGGTAATCAAGTTAGTATAAATTGCGGCCGGGAGTATGGCCATGCCGGTATTCATTATAACAAGTCGCGAGTGCTTAAAGGAAGATGTCAATGTGCCTTGAGAGAAGAAAAAGAGCAGACCGGTGGAGATGACAACACCGATTAGAAGGAGTATGCAGAATTTAAGAATAAATCCGAACTGAAACCCTCTTTTGATAAAGTACTTTTTTCTCTTATAAGCATCATTATGCTGAGTCATGATATTCTCCCTGCTTTGTTCAAAGAAGCTCTTCGTTTATCTCGATCTCGGCCTTCTCAGTTAGATCGTCGATCCATTCCTGAAGTATCTTTGTTTTTTTCTGTTCTATAAGTTCATATCTTATTCTCTCTTCTACGTCTTCTAAGGGTGGAAAAGAGGTCTTGCCGTTTGTCATCTTGTCGTAATGGGCACTAATTTCTTCCTGAGAGACGTAGGTCTTTTTGTTAATATCTTTTCCCTTAAGATCTATCAGATTCCTTATCAGGGTAGATTCCCAGTAGCGTTGAATTGTCCGCATGAATTCTTCTTTTGAGTCTAGATTTAGTTTCTTGGCCTCTTGAATGAGGATTTGTTTTCTGATGATTTCTTCCAGGAGGTTCCTTTTGGCTTTATCTGTTACCTTGAAGTCATCATCTAGTTCAAAATCTCTGGTTAATTCGTTGTCAAACTCGTCTAGTGTTAGGTGGTAGTCGTTGATTCTGGCAAGAATCTTTGTTTTATTGTCGGCTTCTTGAGAGCAGCAAAAGAGGTTTGCGGGCAAAAAGAAGAGGAGTAAAAGAAATAGTTTCTTTTTCATGGTAATAGATGCCTTTCTTTAAAAAATTGTTATGTTGGTCACATTTGTTAGATTAGTTTATACTTCTTCCTCTTCGGGTGTGATGATTGGAGGCAACTGCTCAAGGTCAAATTTCTTGGCAGCACGGATTCCAGAGCGAAACGCCTTTAAGTTCATCTGCTCAGTACCTTTGGGTACCTTTGCCATTAGGGTCGATTCCAAGGCCTTTAGAGAAATGACTCGTGTGAGGTGGACAACGGCGCCCAGTGCGACCATATTAGCCACGAGTTTCTTGCCCGCTTGTTTGACGGCTATTTCTGTAAAGGGGATAGAGATTGATCTGTCCGTTGGAATCTGGTCAACTAGAGTGGAGTCCACAACCAGGAGGCCTTCTGGTTTGAGGTCCGGAAAGTAGGTGTCACAAGAAGCTTGATTCATGGCGAGCAGGAGATCAAGTTCAATGACTTTTGGATAATCAATGAGATCCTTACTTATAACTACTTCCGCCTTACTGGTTCCACCTCTGGCTTCAGGACCATAGCTTTGTGTCTGACAGACGTGATTTTTGCCGTTCCCGGCAATTGCTTCAGCCAGCACAACAGCTGCGGTGATAATTCCCTGCCCGCCTGAACCGCTAAAACGAATTTCGTAACGATCTGCTTTCAATTTTGTCATTGCCTCGAAGTACTCTGATCGCGGATTTTTTGGTATTCTTCTGTATAGATGGGCTTTTCCACATCAGCCAATATCCCTATAGTGAATTTATCTTCAGGAAGATCAGATGTCATCTTGCGTGCTTTTTCTATGGTTACCGCATGATCTTTCAGCCACTGTAGCATTGTTACCGGGTCACCCATCTTGTTTCTCCGGCCATAATGAATATGACAATTAGACATTATTTCCACCACACTGAAACCACGCTTTTGAATTGCCTTTTCAATTAGCTTTTGTAACAGCGTTACATGGTAAACCGTACCCCTGCCTACGAAGGCGGCTCCCGCAGTCGCGGTCAATTCCGCAATAGAAAAGGCTTGTTCGATATGCCCGTAGACAGAGGTTGAGGCATATGAACCGTAAGGAGTAGTAGGGGAATATTGCCCGCCTGTCATGCCGTAGATTTGATTGTTTATGATAATGGCAGTCAGATTAAGGTTCCTACGTGCGGCATGGATCAGATGATTTCCGCCAATTGCGGTGGCGTCACCGTCGCCCATTACGCTGATAACAGTCAATGAGGGATTTGCCAATTTGACCCCTGTAGCAAAGGTCAATGAACGACCGTGTGTTGTGTGTAACGTGTTAAAGTCTACATAAACATTCATGCGGCCCGAGCAGCCGATTCCCGAGGCCAGAACTATCTCGTCTTTTTGAAGGCCGAGCTTATCAATAGCACGGATCAGGGCGCCTAAGACAATTCCATTGCCACATCCCGGACACCATACATGGGGGAATGTCTTGTCATGCCGCAGATACTTGTGGATAAGTTTCGTTACTTCTTTGGGCATTTTTGGTTCCTAACCCCGAGTTGTTAGCAGCTTCACACAGATTTCATCCGGTGTAATAAGTTGGCCGTCGATTCTATTGTATTTTTCCACATGAGTGCCAAATTGGTTCACCCGTTTTACCTCGCGGCTGATTTGCCCCATATTCATTTCAGGTACCAACACAAAACGACACTGTTTCAGTACGTTTTCTACCACGTGTCTTGGAAAGGGAAAAAGGGTTGTAAGCTGTAGTAACCCGGCCTTAATCCCCTGATCGCGGGCATCAATAATGGCGCGTTGGGCAGAGCGGACAACTGAACCATAGGCAATGACGGCTACCGTGGCATCATCCATGAGATAGGATTGAGTGATCTGAATTTCATGAAAGCCTTGAGTTATCTTTCGGAACAATCGGCTGATAAAGGCCTCTATTTCATGGGGTGTTTGGGTCGGAAAACCACGTACATCGTGAACAAGGCCTGTTATGTGGTGACGGAATCCATCCCCAAGGGCGGACATAGGGGGAACACCTTTGCTGTTGTTTTTATAAGGGATATACCATTCGGGAGGCATGCTTGGGGCAACCCTGTCTATGACTTCAACTTTATCGTGGGGTGGAAGGGTTACTGTCTCCCTGGTGTGGGCTACCATTTCATCTGACAAAATAATGACCGGAACACGGTATTTCTCAGAAAGATTAAATGCCTTAACAGTGATCTCAAAACACTCCAGCGCCGTGGATACGGCCAGGACAATAATGGGATGGTCTCCATGGGTTCCCCACCTGGCCTGCATCACATCCCCTTGTGCCGGATTGGTGGGAAGCCCCGTGCTTGGTCCTCCACGCATAACATTTACAACAACACAAGGTACTTCTGCAATACAGGCAAAGCCAAGATTCTCCTGCATTAGCGAGAACCCCGGTCCACTTGTGGCGGTCATGCTCTTGACCCCGGCTAGAGAAGCGCCAACAATGGCTCCCATGCTGGCAATTTCGTCTTCCATCTGTATAAAGGTGCCACCTATTTTAGGGAGTCGTACGGACAGCACCTCGCTGATTTCAGAGGCAGGCGTAATGGGATAGCCCGCGAAGAAACGACATCCTGCAGCCAAGGCCCCCTCAACAACGGCTTCGTTGCCTTGTAAAAGAATCCTCTTTTTTGACTGCCTCTTGGTCATAATTGACGATTTCGTAAAAAGTTGTAAAACGCCTTTTTACACAGCGGGGCAGGGCTACTCATTCCCCGCCATTTGAAGTGAATTCAAATGGTTCCACCCCCACCTCAGGCCGGGGCTTAATCCCGCCATGGCGGGACCTGTTGATGGACTTTTTACGAGTCCATCATAATTAATTCACTGACTTTCCAGTGTTCCGTTCTCTAATTGTAATGGCAAAATCAGGGCAATGTAGTTCACAAAAAAGGCATCCAATGCAATCATCAGGATGCTCGATTACAGGTGCGCCGGTTTGATCTCTCGATATCACATTCTTGGGACAAAAGGCGCTGCAAATACCACAGGCCTTGCACCAGTCACGAAATATGATTTGATCATATTTATTTTTCGCCCTTTCTGGTCCTGCTCCGTCCAGTGGAGTGACTTCTTTATTGTCCTCGGGCTGTTCAGTTTTTGTCGTGGAACTGTTCACAGATCTTACCTCAATGTGAGTTTGCTTTTACTTGTACTAGCTAGCAAAATACGGTCCAAAATATTTGAGTTTAGAACTTTGTTTTGAGTTGATATATGATATGATCCTTTAGATAGAAAATTTATATAGGTCTGTAAAGGTTTTCTGGAAAAGTCTACAAAATAATCACAGTTTTGATAGACTCGTAAAAAGTCTGATTTTGTTCTTTCCGTACGCGATTCCGGGATCCAAAATCGCGCAATGTCATTCGCAAAATGACTTTTTACGAAGTCGTTAGATTTGCGTTTATACAAACTTTTTAGCCTCTACTGCGGAAAATGACGAAAACAAATTTTGGGGACAAACTTCTAAGGATTGAAGGATTGCGTAAGTACTTTCCTGTACGAAGGGGGTTCTTTCAGGGAATTGTCGGTTGGATCAAGGCGGTCGATGGGGTGGGCTTTGATATTGAACGCGGGAGGACTCTTGGCCTGGTTGGCGAGAGTGGGTGCGGGAAATCTACGGTCGGAAAGACCATCCTGAAGCTCCTTGAACCTGACGGAGGCAAAGTCATTTTCCGGGGAGAAGATATCAGTGATTTTTCAAGGGATCAGATGAAGCCATTACGAAGGCAAATGCAAATTGTTTTTCAGGACCCATTTGGTTCTTTGAATCCACGCATGACCGCGGGTGAATCGATTGAAGAGGGCCTGCTGGTCTTGGGGATGAGGGATCGGAAAGAACGCAAGGCACGTCTAGAAGAGCTGCTGAAGATGGTTGGCATCGGTGTGGCGGCATCGGATCGTTATCCCCATGAATTCAGTGGTGGTCAACGCCAACGTGTTGGAATAGCCCGGGCATTGAGTGTGGAACCGTCACTGATTGTATGTGATGAACCCATCTCAGCACTTGATGTATCGATTCAGGCACAGATTATTAATCTGTTTAAAGAACTCCAGAGTAGACTCGGGCTTAGCTATTTATTTATTTCCCACGACTTGAATGTTGTAGGTTATATCAGTGATGTCGTTGCGGTGATGTACTTGGGGCAGATAATGGAATATGCCCCGGTGGATGAGCTTTATGACAATGCCTTGCACCCATATACATTGGCCCTGCTTTCAGCAGCTCCGGGGGCGGAGGGTGCAAGGTGTGGGCATCGCCGGGTGACACTATCAGGAGATGTGCCGAGTCCATACGATCCGCCACCTGGATGCAAGTTTCAAGGAAGATGTTCCTTAGTGGAAGATAGGTGTCGCAAAGAAGAAATCCCTTTTTATGAACCAAGTGAAGGGCACCTTGTGAGATGCTGGAAAGTAAGGACTTGTTCAAGGTTACATGCGCCGGTGGATCTGGCTACTACAGTTCCTTGACAATGCTTCTCAGTTGTGGGCAGGCTTGAGGCTCTATCATATCGAGGTTTCTTTTTAGACTATTGATAGCTGCTGGTATGTAAGCCTCAAAATCCTTTTTTCCCTTGACCTTACTCAGAAAGCCAAAGGCTCCCAAGATCTGCAGATTTCTGCTGATAGCACAATATTTGTAACTGTAGATGAACTCAGCCTCGTTAACGGGCACACTATCAGAAAGTTTTTCCACATAATACATGAGAAGTTTTTCTTGGATGCTTGAGGTGAGTCTCACATAAGGATCAATGAGGAGTGAGGCCAGATCGTACTGCAGTGGGCCGAGCCTTGCGGCCTGAAAGTCGATTATATAGTATTTGTCTCTATCGACAAGGATATTACGAGACTGAAAATCCCGGTGCAAAAACCCGGTATAACTTGAGGCAAGGGCTCGCTCAGCCAATAGTTCAAAATCTTTCTTAAGCCTTTCAGAGTCTATTTTTACACGTTTATAGCCATCTAAGAACGCATCAAGAAAATACGTACATTCTTTTTCCAGGATCACTTCCCGGTCAAAATAAGGTGTTTGGTACGTAAAGCTTGGGTTAAAGCCTTTGGAGGCTTCAATGGCCATGAAAAGAAGGATGTCAAGAACAGTCTTGTATACGAGAAGAAGCTTCTTTTCATCCTTTATCTTGCAAACGACAGTTTGCAGATGAAGATCTCCCAAATCTTCCATGGCAATAACGCCTGATGGGCGGTCAAAATGAAAGATATGAGGTACTGGAATCCCTTTTTGTTCCAAGTGCCGGCCAATGGCAAAAAATGAATCCGCCTCACATGTACTGTCTTCGGGCGCTGGGCCGTGATTTACCAGGATTATGGGGCGATTTTCTTTGGACACCCGGCGCCATGTGCGGTCTGAGCCATCTCCTTTCAGTTTTGAACACAGCAATGTCTCATTCGTTGACTTGGGACCTGTTCTACTAAGGATTTTCCGGGCTACGGCCTCTGTTGCGGCCTCCTGATATCCTTCCAAGGTCCCTATATCGTGCCAGTAATGGCTGCTTGTTATGTACGCGTGTACTTGATGGTCTTTTTGAATCATTTTCCGATAAGCGTCAATAATGCTATAAAAGGTCTGTGTTGGAATAAATTCAAGCACCTGCGGGACAATGACCTGGATACCCGTAAAGGCGAGTTGACGGTGGCCGAGTGGTGGAGGTGGATCTATAGATCCAAAGCCTGTAATGAAATCCCTTGAATCGAGCCACACGTTATTGAACTTGCTGTAATCGTGAAGTACCATTGTGGCAGGATACTTATGATTGAGGTGAAAGCTGTATACGCTTTTAAGGTCAATATTAGTAAATACATCTCCATTGATTACCATAAAGGGTTTTTCGTCCCAAAAATCCTCAACGTTTTTGATTGCCCCTCCCGTACCTAGAATGGTTGACTCATATCGTAGAATTACCGGTATATTGTAGCTTTGGCTCTTGATAAAGTCATCAATCATTTCCGCCAGATGATGGGTATTTATCATTATAGCCTCGCAACCGGAGTCTTGAAGATTACAGATCAAAATATCGAGCAATGGGCGGCCTGCTATAGGGAAAAGTGGTTTCGGCATTTTTCCGGTAAGGGGCAGCAGTCTGGTGCCAAGTCCTGCCGCCAGGATCATTGCTTTCATGGGTAGGGATATTGCCAGGTGGTGTGGAGACTGTCAAGAAGATCGCATTTTAGGGCTCGTCACTCAATAACTGTCACATCTTGCTGGTCTTTACGGTCGTCTTCTGCGTTGCTCGGTTGGTGAAGGGTAAAGCGCAAATGTGTAAAAATATTGCTGTTTGTATAGTGGAGTGGTAGGATTATAAGGTTTTGAGGGGTCAAGGGGCCGGGGATTCAAATGAAACGTTAAAACAAATGAACGTCCAACATCGAACATCCAACATCGAATTTTGAATGGGAAAAAATGAAGAAACAACAAATAGCTATTGAATGTTCGGCATTGGATGTTTGTTTTTCATTCGACTTTGGATGTTCGATGTTCAATGTTCGACGTTCATCTTTTAAAACAACCTTTTACATCAACTAATCGTAAGAAGGAGGATGTATGGTTCGTCACAGGTTTTACGGAAAAGTTGTCTTTGTAGTCTTTTGTCTTGTTGTCCTCGTTTACACTCGTTCGTATGGCGAGCCACAGACTACGCCGCCTACTGCTGATCTTCCTGAGGTAGGAAGCAGGCTTATAAACCGTGTTATCCCTTCAAAAGACAAAGATCTTTTTGTTGTTTTAAAAAACGGGCTGACCGTGCTTATTCGTGAGTCACACGCCTCAGATGTCGTTTCCTGCCGAATTATGGTTAAGACCGGATCTGTTTTTGAGGGCGAAGACACGGGTGCCGGGCTTTCTCACTATCTAGAACATGTGGTTTCCGGTGGGACAACCGCCAAGTTCACGGAAGCTGAAATCAAAGAAAAACTTCGCGCCATAGGGGGCGCCACAAATGCTTATACCAGCTATGATGACACGGTATATTTCATAGATACTATCAGTGTGCATTATGGGGAGGCATTAGAACTGCTTGTTTCCTATGTAACGCAGTGTCAATTTAATGAAATGGAATATGCCAGGGAAAAGAAGGTTATCCTCCAAGAATTTCAGATGGGAGAAAATAACCCCTCTAGGCAATTATGGCAGTCGTTTATGGAAACGGCATACAGGAGACATCCCGTTAGGTATCCGATAATAGGACAAAGAGAGGTCTTTGCCGGTATAGACAAGAAGAGACTTAGTTCCTACTATGACCGTTGCTATGTGCCGGGAAACATGGTGCTTGTTGTGGTAGGTAATGTCGACAAGGAAGATGCCCTGAATGTAATCCTTGATTTAGTAAAGGGTGTGAAACGGGCCAAAAATCCTTTCCCTGTCCTTCCCACAGAACCGCGACAGCTTTCTTCCCGGAATGTGGAAAAGAGTCTCCCAATGGCTAAGCTTACAAAGGCGCTTTTGGGTTTTCGAACTATCAAGTTGTCTGAACCAGACCTATATCCCCTTGATGTGCTTGCCGTTATCATGGGTGATGGTCGTACCTCAAGGCTTTACAGGACGGTGCGAGACAAGAAGAGGCTTGTGCTTTCCGTAAGTGCATCGAGTTGGACACCATATTTTGTAGAAGGCCAGTTCCTGGTTTCCATGAATCTTTCCTATGACGATTTGCCGAAGGCAGTCGATGCTGTTTGGGATGAAGTGTCCGATGTGAAGGAAAATTTAGTAGACAAAGAGACCTTGAAACGTGCCAAGAATAAGGTGGTGGCTGGTCATATTTTTGGCCTGGAATCTGTGCAAAGCCAGGCCGCTCAGTTGGCCTCAGATTGGGTGGCTGCAGGTGATCCCTATTTTAGCGAAAAGTATGTGGCTAGAGTTAAAGAGGTGACTTGTGAGGACATAAAAAAGGTTGCGAAGAAATATCTTACGAAAGAGAGAATGACCCTTGCTGTAATAAAGCCTCATTCGAGTGTGGTCAAGCAAGCAGACTCCAAAAAGGTGAAGCCTTTAAACACAAGGGTGGAAAAGCGGATTCTGTCTAATGGGATGACACTTTTATTGAAAAAGAGTACGCAAGCGCCGATCGTTTCATTTAAGTACTTTGTGAAAAGCGGACTTCGATTTGAGCCGATAGGCAAATCCGGGCTTTCTCACTTTATGGCGGCCCTTCTGACAAAGGGTACGGAGAGTCGAGATAAATATGAAATTGCCAGGACACTGGAAGATGTTGGTGGTTCTGTTAGCGCAAGTTCTGGACACAATACCGTTACTGTGTCGGTTTCGGTCTTAAAGGAGGACTTTGATATTGGACTTGATATACTCTCTGATGTGATCCTCCATCCCAGTTTTCCGGAAGATGAAATACAAAAACAACGTGAAGACACGCTATTGGGTATAAAAAGACTGGATGAACAATGGACCACAGAGGTTGCGAGGCTCTTTAAGAGGCATTACTATCGTGAGCACCCTTACCGGAATGATGTGCTCGGCAAAGTTGATACTGTAGCTTCCTTTTCTAAAGAAGATATCACAGGATTTTATGAGTCAATAATGATGCCGAATAATGCAGTGCTGGCGGTTTTTGGTGATATTAGCCCTGATCTGGTTACCGCAAAGCTTGAGGGGGCGTTTAGAGAATTTGAAAAGGGGATGCTGGAACAACCGATCATTGAGGCGGAAACGCAAAATATTGAAGAAGACGAAAGCTTTGTCACTTTTAACGAAAAGACATCGGCTGCCATCCTTGTAGGATATAACGGGCTTTCTCTTGGTCATGCAGATTGTCCTGTAGTAAATGTGATAGATTCCATCGTTTCTGGTATTGGATATCCGGGAGGTTGGTTGCATGATGCCCTGAGAGGTGGGGAGAAGAGTCTAGTCTATTATGTCCATGCCTATCCTGCATTTGGCATAGATGGTGGTTACTTTGGGATAATGACACAGACTACTCCGGACAATTATGATGAAGTCTTACAGATTGTCTTAGACAAAATTACCTTGCTTTTACAAGATAAAGTGGATGCTAAAACGCTTCAGCAGGCCAAGGATGTTTGTATTACCATGCATGAGATTGGGCTGCAAACAGTTGCGGCTCAGGCCGCAGGTGCCGCCCTTAACGAAATCTTGGGTCTCGGATACGATTATGAGAAAAAGTATCCCGAGTTGATTAATAATGTTAGTGCATCAGATGTCTTGCGGGTGGCAAAAGAGCTTTTTAGTCATCATCTTGTAGTATCAACGAAGCCCAGCGACTGAAAAAAATGAACGTCCAACATCGAACGTCCAACATCGAATGTTGAATTGGATGTTTGTTTTTCATGCTACGTTGGACGTTCGATGTTCAATGTTCATCTTTGATGGTTTCGTAAAAAATCGTCACTCCGGCAAAAGCCGGAGCCCAGTGATGCTGTAACTATTTGAATAAACTGGATTCCGGCCTTCGCTGGAATGATGGAAAATAGCACTTTCCGACTTTTTGCGAAACCATCATCTTTCAAAACACCCCTTTATTATCTTTTTTAATTCTGAACCATAAAACTCTTCAGGTATCTCTTGATGATCTCGCTGTAGAAGTCGATTCCTTTTCTGTCTTCTTTCCCCCGGATTCCCTTGAAGTTAAAGAACGTAAGGCCGTTTTCATAGTTGACATTGGAAAGTGCTTCTTTCCTCTGGATTTCACGTTGTCTGTAAAACTGATTGCCGAATATGGCGATCTTTTTCATACGCTGCTTCTTTACCAATTCTCTGCGACCGTACCTTTTCAAGACATTGAGCACGATCCAGTATGATTCTAAATAGGTCTTTAGAAAGCTTGCGAAAATGAGCAGCTTCCTAAAACCTGCAGACGTGATGTTGTATGTATCAGGAAGGGTTGGATGGGGCATAAGGATGGCCTCATTGATAAATGCCTTCAGGGTTTTTCTGACCATATATTCAGGTGTCTTATCTACATCATAAGCAAACTCGTACTTAAAAAATTCTTGCAAGAAGTTGTAGTCCGCGTGAAGGGCCGACGCGGAGAATTGGAAGGCATCATAAGACAAGATTGCCATAGCAGTGTAGGCGGCTGGTATGAAATGATGAATACTGTTGTTTTTGTAGTATTCAAGATTCAGGCGTTTGTTTTCTGAGACCACGTATCTTGCTTTTCTGGCAGAATCATTGTTCTGGTCTTCGATCTTTTGCTCTTCAATAAATTTTCGGTTGCAGTAGATGCTTAGAACCATATTTATCCCGTGAACAGTATTGGCAAGGTTTTCCGACAAGCGGGCATTCTGGAAGACCAGATAATCCAGATAGGTTTCTATATAGACCATCAGCTCACTTTGTGTGAAACTATGCCTGTGGAAATTCAGAATAGCACTGGCAGCTAGTGCTTGAGCGGTTACTACTGAGATGTCATTGATGGTGTTGATGATTCGGTAAGCGAGGTTGCGGCCTAAAGCATGATACTCTGCCTGATCCATTTCTTGCAGCGGCTGATTTTGTTGAGAGGTTAATGATTTCAGAGAGATAGGTGTGTCAAATTGAACATATATGCGGCCATGTTGCTTTTTAAAAAGCTTTCGAATGCTGATCAATTGGCGAAGGCTTTCTTGTTTTTTTTGTTTACCTTCCACTTCGCTCAACAGGGCGGTTTCTTCCAGGAGTCGGTCATATCCGACATAGACAGGCGCAAAGATTATATCCCGGCAGACACCACTTTTGTAAGCATCCATAAGTATAGTAAGCAATCCTGTTTTTGGAAGGATCATTTTCCCTGTTCTGCTTCGCCCACCTTCGATGAAGAACTCGATATTGAAGCCTTGTTGGAGCAACATTCGCACATACTCTGAAAAGATGCGGGAATAGAGTCTGGCGCCGCGGAAAGAGCGCCTGACGAAAAAGGCGCCACCTTTCCTGAATAGAGTCCCTATAGGCCAGAAGGCCAAGTTTTGTCCGGCAGCTACGTGGGGGCACGGCATATTGTTTGAGACTAGCAGATAGGGGAGAATGAGGTAGTCGAAGTGGCTTCTGTGGCAGGGGACGAAAACAACAGGCGCCCTGGTAGCAGCACTTTTTACATAGCTTAACCCCTCCATGTCAAGGGCAATTCGATCAAACATGGTCTTCCACACCCAACCAAAAATCGTACAAAGGAACTGAATAAAACGGGGACTGTAGTCGGATGCTATCTCATCTAGTGCTGAATCCGCTTTCTTGTGTAGCTCAACAATATCTTTGTTGCCCTTGGCAGCGTATCCTTTTAAGAAGTCTTGGAAATGTTCACTCCTTAGTATGAGTTCTCTTAGCTCGTCCCTCGTTTTTAGGGCTGGGCCGGTAATGCTTTGATGATGGCGATTCATCTGGTCCAATAGCCTTTGCCTCAGCACATAAGAGAGTTGCTCGGCAGTGCGCTTGCGGTTGACTGGTTCATTAATAAAATCCACAAGATTTAATGGCTCGGAAATTTCCACAAAGGCCTTCTGAGGCGTAGACAGGATTGATATCCATCGTCGAAGGTGGCCCGGGTTTTCCTCACTGCCAAAAAACAGATCCATAATACTCACAGGTGTTTTCCTCGGCTTCTTGCCGAAAAGCAACCACTGGGGAACAATATAGATTGGCCGGGTGATTTCGTATTGGAGTTCAATAAGGAATTTCAAGGGGTCACGGCGCGATCTTACGAAGCGGTGGTAAAAACCTCTACGGTCAACCAGTGACAACAAGCCTGCTTTGCCGGAAAGGAGTTGTTTTTCGAAAAAGCCTGACTCATATGGATTTGGCAGACTCTTGTGGTGGAGTAGGTGATCAAGATGAGCGAGGACAATTCGGACAACCCTGGAAAATCTTTGCCAAGGTAAAAGATTGTGGTCAAATCCGATTTGTGGAAAAGGAAGGTCCTGGTCTTTATATTTTATGTGGTAGAACAGGCATTCAAAGTTACTCTTGTATTTGGATGCGTAAACAATAATCGCCCTGCGGTGAAGGGCCTTTAAGGAAGCAGTCTGTGTTCGGTTTACGGAGACTTGGGAAAAGACTGACTTTAGGACCAAGGATAAAAAAGAGAATACCCCCCAGTTTTTCGGCAAAAAAGAAGGATAGTGGTTTCGATGGTCATGAAGAAACAAATCGATCCATCCGCTTTTTTTCTTTTTCATGCGTTGGTAAAAGTTCATCAATTTGTAAGAATTCAGCTCTTTGAAAAAGTGACGCCACTACGGGAAATAAATCTTTAGGCCGAAGCATCCGGCTGGAGGCTTCTGGACAAGATGATCACCAGTTAGTTTCCATCCATAAATGGCCCTTTTCTACAATCTCTGCGTTAAACTGCGGGGTTGCTTGTGCGGCGTACTACAGTACACCTCCACGCAACCCCTTGTTTTGACTCGGGCATCCATGCCCTTCGCCCTTACGGGTCCCGCTCTTAAGCGGGATCCAATTCCGCTATCCTGCGGAATAGTCCTTGACCTTGCGAATCCCGCTGTAGCGGGACTGAATTGGAAACTTACGCTAGTGCCCATTCGGTTCAAAAGCATTTATGGATGGTCACTAGTTAACACAAATTTTTGGCGTGTCAAATCGAAAATAGTATGATATAGAAATACAGATATGGCAGATACCGGAGACCTTGTCCTGATTTATCAAGAAGAAAATCCCACCTCTTTTGCCCGTATTGAAAATATTTGGGCAGACAAGAAACGAGATTGGTATCATGTTAAGTTACTTTTGTTGCAAGTTCCGGTTTCAGAGGTTGTTTGGATATTGCGAGAGACCTATCTCAACGGTGAAGCATTTACGATGAACGGAGTAAAAATTAGGCTGGAAAAGATTGTGGGTCCTTCTCAGTTTCAGCAGCAGTTAGCGTCAACAGAAGGAGATCCCGGCAAGGTCGCAAAAGGCCGGCAGGGCAAGGTGATATCCCTTTTTGGCAGAAAAAAGGATTAACACACATTTTTTGACTTGATTTGATTTCCGCCTTATGTTAGACAAGCAGTGTTTTTGAATTGGACTTAGCAACGAATATTTATATATTTAAAAAAAGGAGGATTGTAACATGAAAACGCTGATTGGTGGTGTTGCTGCGGCTGTTCTCGGGATTATCGGTCTGGCGGTTTGGTTCAAGCCGTTTCTGCAGCTACTGGCCGGGGCTATCCCTTTCGCTCTTCTTTCGGGAGGTGCGTTGGCAATCTATTTGGGGTTTGACGAGGTCAAAGATACGTGGAAGAGTAAAGAAGATGATAGTATTTCATCTGTTACTCCCGAGGTTGAAACCTACAAGAAGGAAGTTGAAGATCTGAAGAAGGAAGTTGAAGATCTGAAAGACACAAAGACAAACAAGAAGACAAAGAAGTAGTTAAGCGTTTACCCGTTTTCTTTGATTGGACTAAAGGTTGACAGACTCGTAAAAAGTCTTTTGTGAGAGACATTTAGCATTTTAGCTGAATGTGACGACCGCGCCCAAAATGCTCACGGAATGAGCAAAACCTGTTTTTTACAAAACCATTAAGGTTAGGATTTCCGGCAAAAGTCCCGCGCGCCCTTGTGCGGGGCTTTTGTTTTTCATTGGTAAAGAAAAGACTTCCTTCGCAACTCGTCGAATTCCTTGAGATCTTCCCCCCAGATTTCTTTTAAGGCCTTCAGTGATCCTGAGGTTTGAAGGACCTCCCTGATAGCAGGATCTCCTGTGATTAGATCAAATGGGAGTTTTTCAAATTCGAATTCATAGGGGGGCTCCTTCCACATAAACTCATCCGGATAAAGGGAAACTATACTTTTTAGAATAGTCAGGGTGGTGAGATATGGCCTGTAGAGGTCAGGAGCAATAACATGGAGCTGGAAACCATAACATGGTTGATTCTGCCATTTGTTGTATGTTGGCTCAAATACAATTGGCCGAAGGTGTACCCCTAAAAGGCCTTGTTT
>RCNB010000674.1_pt1 | contig 22354 bp, 20 predicted proteins | sample 2041321 | NCBI WGS metagenome assembly RCNB01 (sample SAMN09708232, study PRJNA481090) | Marine sediment metagenome, whole genome shotgun sequencing project. | reverse complement strand
ACCACAAACCAATGCTCTAACCAACTGAGCTACAACCACCGTGTAACTTGCATTTTTACAATGCGTCTGCAAATGTAAATTATTTCATTTTTTCTGCAAAGGTTTTTTAATAATTTATTTTAAATCGTACAAGCTGTCTACAGTTACATAACGTTCAACTGTAAAACCTTCACCATGCTGCACCCCAGTTAATCGCCCCAAATCCCTTGCTCGATATTCAATGCTATCCGTAAAATTACGACTAGAAATCGGCGTTTCCGGTTCTTCACTATTTGCATCAAAAAATTGCGTTTTATAAGCCAAGACCGCTTCTATTTTTTTACTCATATACCCAGAAATATCTACAACAAAATGTGGTTCCAAATTCATCCACTGTATATAATGATATACATGTTTTGGTCTCCAAGGATCCTGCCAATCATCCTCATCTTCACATTTGGTGTCAATCTTTAATAATCCACTTAAAAAGCAAGCATCACTTACCAATTTACTTCCCTTACCGTGATCAATATGTCGATCGTCCACAGCATTACATAAAACTATATCTGGTCTAAATTTCCTAATCATTTTAATGAGTTCCCATTGATGTAGTTTGTCGTTAACAAAAAATCCATCAGCGAACTCCATATTCACACGTACGGCAACACCTAAAATTTTTGCTGCATTTTCAGCTTCTACATCTCTGGTTTCTGCTGTGCCTCTTGTTCCTAACTCACCTCTAGTAAGGTCAATGATTCCAACCTTTTTTCCGTTAGCAATCTCCTTTGCAATAGTTGCACCACACCCCAACTCAACATCATCTGGATGCGCACCAAAAGCCAATATGTCTAATTTCATTTGATTATTCTTTTATACCCAACTAAATTATGAATTATTAGTAAAATATATTGTAAAATTGATAACTATAACTTATTTAACCAATGGTCTTGCTCCTCTTTTGGTAAAAACGTCCAAGCTACAATTCTGGATATCTTATTTCCTTTATTCATAGAAATGGTTTTCATGTCTTTTACTCCTAGTTTTTCCAAAGAGGCATATATTGATTTCAAATTCCCCTTGTTGGACACCAAAGTAGTATACCAAAAACAATTGGTTTTATACAATGAACTTTGGTATAAATAATTATGGATAAAAGCTTTTTCTCCTCCCTGATAACATAGCTCTACTAGTTTGCCACTAAAATTTCGAGAAACTATACTTTCATTATTTTTTAGTCCCTTTAATTTTCTTAACGTAGCTGTTTCTGCTTCTTTTTCTGATTTAAAAAATGGTGGATTGCACATACTTGCTGAAAATTGTTCATCAGGCTTTATAACACCACCCAGTATTTGTGATTTATCTATTTGATGTCGTAATTGAATACTATTTCCGAGATTATTATTATTTACTATTTCATTAGCACATTGCAATGATGACTCATCAATATCGGTACCAACAAAACGCCAACAATATTCAGCTTGTCCTAAAATAGGATATATACAACTTGCCCCAGTACCAATATCTAACACATTTATATCTTCTGTTAATCCCGAAGATTTTAGCAATTCAGCCAGATGATGAATATAATCTACTCGCCCTGGTACTGGCGGACATAAATTGTCATCAGGGGTTTTCCAGTAGGTTATATTGTAATGTCTAAATAATAATGCAGAATTTAATGCTTTTACTGCCCTAGGGTTTGCAAAATCTATAGTTGTTCTTTGGTACTCATTTTCAAACACAAACTGTTTTAGATTAGGATACGCGGCACATAAAGCCTCAAGATTATATCCAAACTTGTGTTTATTCTTATAATGAAACCCTTTTTTTTCCTTTGACATAATATATTCGTAATTATACTTTCACTGTTTTCCAAGTTCCTTTTTTAAACCAGACAATACCAATTATTGCAATCATAACTTCTGCCAACGTTATAGCCCAGAATACACCTTGAGGACCACCATCTAAATATATTGCAACTATATAAGCAAAAGGAAGCTGAACCAACCAAAAACAAACAAAATTAATATATGTCGGGGTTTTAGTATCACCAGAACCATTAAACGACTGTATAACGACCATACCATATGCATAAAAGACATAACCCACTGCAATAACTTGTAAGCATTGGCTACCATATTTAACCACATCAGGTTCAGTAGTAAAAATCAAAATTAATTGTTTAGCAAAAATCAAATAAATAATGGAAACTAAAGCCATAAAATAAGCATTGTATTTGCCTGTTAGCCAAACTGATTTTTCAGCGCGATCCGGTTTTCCTGCTCCCAAATTTTGACCCACCAAAGTTGCAGCAGCATTACTCATTCCCCATGAGGGCATTAATGTAAACATCACCACACGTATAGCAATTGTATAACCAGCAAGTACATCAGCACCAAACTCGCTCATGATACGCATTAAAAATACCCAGCTTGAGGTTCCTATAAGAAATTGTCCTATCCCTCCAATGGACACTTTAACAAGATTCAACATAATACTGGCCCTCAATACCAAATCTTTAACACCAATTTTTAATTTACTCCAGCCATAAAACAATACCAACAGTTGAAATACAACAGCAGACCCACGTCCTATTGTAGTTGCAATGGCGGCCCCTTCAACACCAAATGCAGGTATTGGACCGAAACCAAAAATAAACATCGGATCCAAAATTATGTTCAATCCATTGGAAAGAATTAATGTCCACATAGCCATTGAGGCATTTCCTGCACCCCTAAACACAGCATTTATCAAAAACAAAAGCATGATGGTAACATTGCCACCAAGTAAGACTTTTGTATAACCATAACCCTCTGCAATAAGATCTGGCTCTGCTCCCATCAAATCCAAAATTTCTTTTGGATATAAAAGCCCGATGATGCTTATTATCACAGCCACAGCCACACCTAAAAATATAACTTGCACAGCCGCTTGAGATGCACCCTTGATATCTTTTTCGCCAACCCGACGAGCTACAACTGCAGTTGCTGCCATACTCAAACCAATGGCTACAGCGTAAACCAAGGTAATTACAGATTCAGTTAAACCTATTGTTGCTACAGCATTTACACTTACTTGTGAAACATAAAATATATCTACAATAGCAAAAATTGACTCCATGAGCATTTCAAGAATCATGGGTATTGACAACATAAATACTGCACGACGAATACTTCCAGAGGTGAATTCCTGCTCTTTACCACTAAGTGCAAGTCTAAAATATTTGAATAATTGTTTTATTGAAGGAATGTTTGATGACATAATATGATGATTAAATATAAGATAATACCAATACATAGGTATTTAGTTTTGAAGGTGTCGACAAATGTTCGACTAATACTGAGAATTATATTTAAACAATCATAGCTGCAAATATGGATATAATTTATGAAACACACAATTGTTAACATTTTATAGCGCAAAAGTTAGCTCTCATAATTGTATTTTTGATAATTCTTTAACTGATAATATTATTTCTTGCTATCTAAAAACAAGGTTCAAAAGACATTACAACTATTTTTATTATGGTACTCTATTGCTATTGCAATATTAGCTCTGCTTATTTTAATATTAGTACTTACTAACGATTTGGGTAATGATAGCAAACTAGCTATTTGGTTAAAAATCATGTTAACCTTATTCAAATATTTAACAACATACTTTATTTTACTTATCCCTTATTTATTTTATTTACTTGTACGTTCAATTATTAGGGATTACAAAAAAGCAAAAGTTTCTGGGTTATTAAAAGGGGTAGGTTTAAAAATTATCCTGCCTATATTTTTTGTCTGGGGAGGTATGCAGGCCATTAATATATATAGAGTTGAAACGTTTGATTATAAATGGGATCAAAGCGTTGAAAATAAAACAGCAACTATTCGAAATCTTTTTGAACAAGACAAAAAGCAGCGTGGTATTCATTATTTTGGAAACTCAAGAGATACTATTTCTTTTGAAACATTAAAAACAAATAATGTAGAATGGATTACAATTGTACCTTTTTTATCTCAAGAAAAGCATGACATGCCTACATTAAGTAAAGGATTTGGGCAAAACGACTCTGCTACAAAACACGACCGTTGGCGTAAACTAAAACAGTTAACTGATACTTATGGCTTCAAAATCATGCTAAAACCTCACGTTTGGCTAAGTAATGCCACAAATGGTATTTGGCGCTCAAATATAAAAATGAACACCCAAACAGAATGGGACGCTTGGTTTGCAGATTATAGTGCAAATATTCTTGATTATGCTGAGCTAGCTGAAGCGTTAGGTATTGAATTGTTTTGTATTGGTACGGAGCTCCATACATCAGCAATAGAGCAACCAGAACAATGGAAGACACTTATTAAGCAAGTCCGCAATATCTATTCAGGAAAACTTACTTATGGTGCCAACTGGAATAATGAAATTAGTGACATTTCGTTTTGGGATGATTTAGATTTTATTGGTGTTCAAGCTTATTTTCCAATAGCGGAACATATGAATCCTGATTTAGACGAGCTTGAAGCGGGTTGGAAAAAGCATTTCGGATTTTTGGAATCCATAAGTAAAAAATTTAACAAACCTATTCTATTTACCGAGCTAGGCTATAAATCTACAGTTGATGCTGGTGTAAAACCTTGGGAATGGAATACATTAGGAAACAGGTTTTATAAAAAAATATCCAAACGCACACAAGCTCTCTGTTATCAAGCTTTTTTCAATACCGCTTGGCAACAACCATGGCTTGAAGGTGTTCATTTTTGGGAATGGCAGTCTAGAAGTAATGCTAATGGTAATAATAATGCCTTTACCATACAAAATAAACCCGCATTAAATGTGGTAGCGAAAGGATTTGGAAAACAAGTTGATTAACAAGACAAAAATAAATACATATCGACACTTTATTATACATAAACCTTACGGTTATTTAAGTCAGTTTATTAATAATCAAACCCGTCGTAAAAATAAAAAGCTTTTAGGAGAATTATATGATTTCCCAAAAGGCACTATGGCTATAGGAAGGCTAGATGAAACTTCAGAAGGATTACTATTATTGACTACTAGCGGAAAGATTAGTAATCATATTACCAGTAATAAAGTTGAAAAGGAATATTACGCTCAAGTAGATGGTATTATAGCACAAGAAGCAATAGAGCGTTTGCGAAAGGGTATTGCAATTAATGTCAATAGCGTATTATACACAACAAAACCTTGCCAAGCAAGGCTTTTAAACTTGGTTGAAAATGATTTTATTTCCAACAGAAAAGTTCGAGACAAACGCCATGGCCCAAAAAGTTGGGTGGCAATTACGCTAAAGGAAGGCAAATTTAGGCAAGTACGAAAAATGACAGCTGCCGTTGGTCACCCCACGCTACGCTTAATTCGGGTTAGAATTGGTAAGATTAAATTATCCACAAATTCAGGAGTTGTAAAAGAAGTAGAAACCTTTGATATTGATTAAGCTATTTTTGCTCGTGAATATACTTTGTATATCTTCGCAAATAAAAATGCTAAAAGCAGTTTTATTTGATATGGATGGTGTTATTGTGGATAGTGAGCCACTTCACCATAAGGCGTATCATTGCATGTTTAAAGATATTGACATTGAAGTGTCCAAAGCCCTATACGACTCTTTTACGGGACAATCTACATTAAGTATTTGTGAACAACTTTGCCTTGAATATAATCTTAATACAACTCCGGAAACACTTGTTGATATAAAGCGTAAACATTTTAAGTATTTGTTTGAAAACGATAGTGATTTTAAACTAATCGATGGGGTTTTAGATTTGATTAAAGACTATCACAGTAATGGATTAAAGTTAGTCTTGGCATCTTCAGCTTCAATGATAACCATTAATAATATCTTTAGCAGATTTAATTTAGATGAATATTTCCTAGCAAAATTAAGCGGAGCTGATTTGAAAGCCTCTAAACCACACCCAGAAATATTTGAAAAAGCAGCAGAAGCTAGTGGTTTTAAAACTTCGGAATGTATCGTTATTGAGGACTCTACAAATGGTATAGTTGCTGCAAAAGCAGCCAACATTTTTTGTGTTGCCTTTAAAAGTCCACACTCAAAAAATCAAGATTATTCCTTAGCCAATATGGTAATTAAAGATTTTAATGAGATTAGCTATGCAACAATAAATAAAACACATGAATAAAAGTAAACTATAAACTACTCCTCTATTCTACTTAAATCAGCTTCCGCAGCTATATAGCCAAATGCCGACCAATTTCCTTGATCTACAATGTTGTTAAAAATCTCTTTGGCCTTATCAATATCATCATTATAATAATACCAGTTACCAATACCATAAAGTATTGCTTCATTTAATTTAGGGGAGTTGCTATTAGTTGCACCTTCTTCGGTTAAAATTCCCTTATAAAATAATAAGAGATTATGATACGACCCATTCTCAATAATAGTCATATCTTTTGTAATTGGCAGCAACAATTCTTTGGCTTCTTCTAATTCTCCCAAGCGCATTACAATCATATACAACCAATGCGTTGTCGCAACAATCATATCATTGTTTTTTGAAGTATAAAGACACTTGTAAAATGCCTTTTTAGCCTTATTCAAGTCATTCTGTAAATAATATGCAAGACCTAAATGATACCAAACATTAGAGTGCAAGCTAGACACTGGTGTGTTTAACTTATTTGGTATTCCATCGGGTTCTACAACGTCCTTAGTATTCTTTATTAATTCACTTGCTTTTGTAAAATCTGCCACTGCTCTATCTAGTTGGCGTGTACTAATATATCGATGTCCACGATGCCTGTAAAACCTAGCATCTTCAGTGAATTTATTAATGCCTTCGGTATAAACTTCTATAGCCCTTTTGTAGTCACCCAAATATGCAATGCGTCTCCCTAGCCAAATAACATTATCGGCTTTATTCTTGTCTATTTCATAGCGCCGTAGAGCTCTTAAGTAATTTGATATTTGCAATGAATCTATACGATAATCAACCTGACGTTTTATAAGGGGTTTATTAAGCAAAGAAATTCCTTGAGAGATATTTATTTTTACCTCCTCTGGAGTTTGTGTCTCCCCACAGCCTGCTATAATAAGCAATACAAATAAGATTTTAAATATTAACTTCATAAGGTTAAACAAGTAAACTAATCTTTATCGATTTTATCAAAAGCTCGAATTAAAATAAAAGCCCATAAAAAAACAATGATTGCTATCACAATAGAAGAGTATAAAATGATATCATTTGCTTCCATTTTCAATCAATTTAAATAAAATTAATAGTCCTAGTAGCATTGGAGCCCAAAGACCTAAAAATATTCCATGAAGCATTTCTCCAGAAAGAAATAGATACTCGGCGGTAACAATAATTATTGCACATATAACTAATATGACAATATTCACTTTTCCCAGTTTTTTAATAAAATTCATTCTTGCAGGATTTAGTCCTACAAGTTAATAAATTTCTACTTCTTATAAAATCGAGTATATTTTCTATAGGAAAAGAAAGCCAATATAGCAACTATTGCAACAGCAGACAAAATATAAACTTGACTTATTTCTTGGTCATCCTTTGCATAAGAATGTAGTCCTGCCAAATAAAAATTAACTCCAAAATATGTCATTAAAATACTCGCAAAGGCCACAATGGATGCTAAGTTAAAACTAAAACGTCCTTTAAGTCCTGGCACTAGGCGCATATGTATTACAAATGCATAAATCATGATACTTATGAGAGCCCAAGTTTCTTTAGGATCCCATCCCCAATAGCGTCCCCAACTTTCATTGGCCCACATACCTCCAAGAAAATTTCCTATTGCCAACATTACAAGACCAACTGTTAATGCCATTTCGTTTACAGTGGTAAGCTCTTTAATGTTTAATTTCATTTTCTTTTTGTTAGAATTATTGGTTAAAATCATAAGGAATAAGGATACAAAACCTAAAATCATTCCTAGTGTAAATGGCCCATAACTACCTACTATGACAGCAACATGAATCATTAACCAATAACTATTTAAAACAGGCTGTAAATTGGCAATAGCCGGATCCATCCAATTCCAATGAGCAATCATTAATATCATTGAAGTTACAAAAGCAGTAGAAGCCATTGTAATATCACTTTTCCTACCAAATAATAAACCAAACAACATTGTAGCCCAAGCTACATAAATCATTGATTCATAGGCATCACTCCAAGGTGCATGTCCAGAAATATACCATCTAGCAATTAACCCTAACGTATGCATTACAAAAAGCCCTAAAATGATAAATTTAAATGCCTTGACTGAAATATTTATGACTTTACTTCTATCCTTAAATATTTGAACGATTAAAATGATGAACATAAAAGTACCAGCATACATGTACCAACTAAATAGTTTTTTAAAGATGTCATATTTATTGTATATAATTTCCGTAGCAATTTTCTTATCGGTTAACATGACCTTTTCACCATACTTATGCTGCGTCTTATTAATCGCCTCTAAAAGCTTATCGCTCTCTGTAAAGTCTCCAGAAACTTTGGCTTGATTAAGCATATACAAATAAGCTTTAAAACCAGTGTTAATGAAATTCCCGTACAAAGAATCTTCAATCTTATATGTTTGTTCTCTATGTTCAAATGATGATATCCAAGTATTATTTTCATCTTCTGGAACTGGAAATATTTTAAATGATCTGCCTTGAATGGTATTGTAGAGCAAGTTAACACGCTGGTCTGTTTCTTTAAATTCTTTTTGATATCCGGTTGGCACCTGAGCTTTATATGCTTCTTCTAAAAAAGGTGCTAATTTATAACCACCGTCAACTGAAAAGAAATCAGCTAATGTTACATATTTTTCAGTCTTTTCAACTCCAATCAGTTTTCTAATAGAATCCCCCTTCTTTAATTTCAAATATACGATAGGCACATTGTACCATAACAATGGGCTTTCTTGCATTGATAAAAAAAGTTGATTGGCATCAAATTCCTCATAAGTATCATGTTTGCTCAGCTTACGCAATAACTCAGAAGCATACGTGTTTACGGGCATCATTCGCCCTCCTAAATCTTGAATAACCATTCGTCCAAATTTATCTGCTTCTGCTTTTGGAGTAATATTGGCTACTAAAATTGAATCAATTTGTGCTTTTGTAGGTTTACCATGGTCATGACCATCGTCTTCAGTATGCTGTACTTGCGAAAATGATGATAAACTAATGGATAAAAGTAATACTGTCAACAACTTTGCTTTTTTCCCTTTTATTTTTCTCAATTGCTTGCGTAAATCGTCAAAACGTGTATGTTTTGCAAACAATATTGCTAACAAACCGAAATAGAGCAAGAAATAACCGAAATATGTAATTCTAGTTCCCCATGCATCGTTGTTGACTGATAGAACAGTACCTTTTTCGTCTGGATCAAATGATGCCTGAAAAAATCGATATCCGCGATGATCTAAAATATTATTCATGAAAATACGGTAATCATAGTTGCCCTCCTGTTCGTCTAAAACAGTAATCTCGCTTGCATAAGCAGAATAACTATTTTTTGTTCCAGGGTAACGATCAGCTATAAAATCATTGAGTTTGATACTAAATGGCAGTTCAAATACTTTGGAGCCATATTTTAAAGCAAAGTCCAATCCCCCAACGTTTATTTGTTTAAATGCATTACTAGATCCTTGACCACCAAGTACATTAATGGTTTTAGTTTCACCATTCACTGTGATATTTAAACCAACACCATCTTGATCTCCTTTTAATAATTGTGATTTTTTTACAACATCAAATACGCCTTTAATAACTGGTTTAGGGAATACCAAAGCTTGATTCCCAATCACATATCTAGAACGAAGTATTAAAGGTTGAATACTATCTTTAACCAATAAGCCCTTAGCTTGGGTTGCCATTGTCATATATTCACCTTCAAAGGGAGATTGAATAGTCAATGAGCTATCTGTATGGGTTATATTTACTGCGCCTTCAGTTGGTTTGTTAAGCGCATACAAAACATTATGAATATTCTGTACTTGTCCCTCTTTTAAAAAATGGTTATGTGGAGCTCCATTGGCGGCTTCAACAATTTTAAGGTAAGATTCTCCAGAATCATCTGGAATAATATCCTCTTCAGCTCCAACAATAAATTTTTCTAATTCAATGGTTATGGGCTGATCATTGTAATCTGTTTTCTTTTTAAATACATTATTTAATCTTGGAGAAAAATCAACTTCATAATGCTTCACACGTCTCTGTTGTTGACCATCTACCACATAATCACCATCAATATATACTGTGAGATATGTTTTTTGAGACAAAAACGCTTTTTCTGTTGCTCCTTCTCTAATAGCCATCATCCCTTCGTAACCTATATAGCGGGTTACAAAAGCTCCGAGTAAAATAAATATGAACGCCAAATGCAATGTAAGCGTTGCCCATTTCTCTTTTCTGAATAATCTAAATTTAAATATATTACCAACAAAATTCATCACGAAAAGCCCCATAATAGCTTCAAACCACCATGCATTATAAATCAATGTTCTGGAATAAGGCGTCGGTGATGTTTCCTGTCCTGCATCCATAAATGTACCAATACCCATGGAAAGTGCAAAAGCAAGAAATAAAAAAGCGGTAAGTCGAGTGGAAAAGAGAATTTCAGAAAGTTTTTTAAGCATTGCTGGAGTCGTTTAAATACTATTGCAGAAATAGCGAAATTAAAGCAAAAGATTTTGAAAAACAAATCTTTTAACCGTGTTTTCCAACACTACTTTTGACGAGCTTCGAATATTTTTAAATACAAAAATGTACCCATTTTTCTAGCTCGCCGTTTGGCATTTTCTGCCGTTTCCCCTTCAAATAATTCTTCTATTGTTTGAAACCATAGATTTAGCCATAAACCAAAATGTAGTTCAGAAATTTGGTTGTTGTTTTCTGCATCAGCTTTAACATGTGCTTTTAAGGGATCTCCATAATATTTAGTCTGCAAGAAAAGATTAGATTCCCAAAAGGTTGTCAATCTATCAAGGTGTTCATCCCAATCCTCTATTGTATTAAAAAAAGGACCAAGCACATCATCTTTTCTAACTTTAGAATAAAATTTTGACACTAATAAAAAAACGTCATCCCGAGATTTAATATCTCTTTTCATATTTATTAATATTGTTTTAAGCAATTGATAATCAATAAACAATGTGAGTTTTGAATATCAAAAACGACTACACCATTGATACTTCAAAAGTAAACTAATATTCATCAAAAATTGCTGCACAATGAAAAGAAAAACTTTTATTAGAAAAACAATGGGAGCCCTACTCTTAGTGGCTCCAGCTTATGCCATTTTAAGCTGCTCATCATCATCGGATGATTCTGGCTCAAACAACAATAACAACAATGGAGACCCCAATTGTTTAGACAACGGAACTATAGCAAACATAACGGGAAATCATGGTCACAATTTAACTGTTTCAAAAGATGATGTAAGTGACGGCATTGAAAAAACGTATGCTATTGATGGTTCTGCTGGACATTCGCATAGCGTTACGGTAACTGCTGCTAATTTTATTACTTTAAGGAACAACCAGCAAATTTCATTAAGCTCAACAACTGGTAGCGGGCATAATCATTCTATTGCAGTTTCATGTGCTTGATTTGGTTAATTTGAGTTAATCAATTAAAAAAATATATGTGTATTTTAGCCATATGATTAACACTATCATAATTGGCGCAGGGAATGTTGCAACCCATTTGTATCAAGCTATACAAAATGCTGAGGGTGTTACTGTTTCACAATGGTACAACCGCAATCTAAAGCCCTTAAAAGCACATAAAAACGAAACTGATATTACCGATGATATTTCATCTCTAAAAATTGCAGATGTATATGTTATCGCTATAAGTGATGATGCTATTAGCGAACTTTCAGAAAAACTTCCATTTAGCGATAGATTGGTGATACACACTTCTGGCAGTACAAGCCTACACAGCCTGAATAGTAAAAATAATAGAGGTGTTTTTTACCCGCTTCAAACATTTACTAAAGATGCCCAAATTGATTTTTCTGAAATTCCTTTTTGCATAGAGATTGAACACAAATCAGATCTTGAGGTTTTAAGAAAATTAGCAATTTCTATTGGAAGCAAACATTATAAAGTCAACTCTGACCAAAGAGCAGCACTGCACCTTGCCGCAATTTTTGTAAATAATTTTGTAAACCAACTCTATCGTATTGGTCAGGAAATCACAGAATCTAAAAGCGTTGAATTCGACATACTTAAACCTCTCATAAAAGAAACGGCGTTAAAGCTTGAAACCTTGTCACCATATTTAGCACAAACGGGACCAGCAAAACGAAATGATAAAAAAACAATTAAAAAACATTTGAGGGCTTTAAAAAATGATAGTCATAAGGCTATATATGAACTGATGACAAAATCAATTATAGAAACACATGGCAAAAAGTTATAAAGAATACCTAGAGCATATTACCACTTTTATATTTGACGTGGATGGCGTCCTTACAGATGGTACTGTAACGATTACTACCACAGGTGAAATGCTAAGAACGATGAATATAAAAGATGGTTATGCCCTCAAAACTGCCATAGATAAGGGTTACAATGTATGTATTATTTCAGGTGGTACTAATGAAGGCGTTCGGTTTCGTCTTAAAGGTTTAGGTGTAAAAGATATTTTTCTGGGTGCTCATAATAAAATTGAACAACTTGATCAATATTTAAGTGTAAATACCATTAAATCCGAAAACTGCCTTTTTATGGGTGATGATATCCCCGACTATCCCGTGATGCAATTGGTTGGTTTACCATGTTGCCCTCAAGATGCTGTACCAGAAATCAAAGAAATTTCGAAATATGTATCACATAAGTTTGGCGGTAAAGGCGCAGTTCGAGATGTTATTGAACAGGTACTAAAAGTACAAGGTAAATGGATGACTAATTTTGACTCTAAGTATGATTAATTTTTTTAATCTCATTCGTTGGAAAAATCTTCTTCTAATTGTATTAGTTCAAATTCTCACTAAATATGCTTTAATTGAGTATTTTACAAATGACATCACTTTAAACATCTTTCAATTTACATTATTAGTCTTGGCTACAACATGCATTGCTGCTGCTGGTAACATTATTAATGATGTTTATGATGTAGAAACAGATTTAGTGAATAAACCGGATAAAATTATTGTTGGCAACTCTATTTCAGAAAAAATGGCATTAAATCTGTTCATCATTTTCAATGTCATTGGTGTTGGTATCGGTTTTTATCTTTCAAACCAAATTAGGAAGAGTGGTTTTTCTGCCATTTTCGTAATCATTTCGGCATTGTTATATATTTATGCCACCTATCTAAAACAAACTGCGCTTATAGGAAATATCATTATTTCAATATTAGTAGGGCTAAGCATAATTATCGTTGGATTATTTGATTTAATACCAACGATATCTTTCCAAAATCAACAATCTCATTTAGATGTTTTTAAAATTATTCTAGACTATGCAATTTTTGCTTTTATTATAAATTTACTCCGAGAAATAATTAAAGACACTGAAGATATTGATGGCGATGATAAAGCTGAAATGAGAACCTTACCAATTGTTATTGGCAGAGAACGCACAACAATGCTAGTTTTTATTTTGTCATTTGTGCCTTTATTTGTAGTAATATATTATATAACAACAAACTGGTATAAGCAACAATTGGCTGTTGCTTACTTCCTTATTTTTGTTGTTGCTCCATTAATTTATTTTACCATTAAATCATACTCAGCAAGTAGCAAAAAAGATTTGCATCATCTTTCTAATGTTTTAAAATTAATTATGTTGTTCGGTGTATTATCTTTACTTCTATACCCAATTATAAAGACATGATGCTAAACAAAAAACTTAAAAACTATAATATCATTTTAGCATCTGGCTCTCCAAGGCGTCAGCAATTTTTTAAGGATTTGGGTCTTGATTTTAAAATTGTTTTAAAACCAGTAAAAGAAGAGTACCCTGAACAATTAAAGCATTTTGAAATCAGTGATTATTTGGCTGAGTTAAAATCTTTGCCGTTTGAAGACACACTAAAAGATCAGGACATCTTGATAACTAGTGACACCATTGTATGGCATAACAACCAAGCACTTGGCAAACCAAGTTCTCTAGATGAAGCATACAGTATGATTAAATCTTTAAGCAATGCTACACATGAGGTCATTACATCCGTTTGCCTCAAGACAACAATATCTCAAAAAACTGTACACGCTATAACCAAAGTAACCATTAAGCCTCTAAATGATCAAGAAATTTGGCATTATGTCGACAATTTTTCGCCAATGGATAAAGCTGGCGCATACGGTATTCAAGAATGGTTTGGTTTTATAGCTGTCACCAAAATTGAAGGTTCTTTTTTTAATGTCATGGGCTTACCTGTGCATATGGTATATGAATTGTTAAATGATATCGTAAATACCAAATAGCGTTGTAATTTTATGGTTATCACAATACATGAGATTATGAATAAAAATCAGAATATCAAAATCACTTTTTATTCAATTTTTGTGTCAATGTTATTGTTATTGTCGTGCAATTATAACAATACATCAAGGCTCAAAGTTGAAGCATTAAAATCAACAAACTATCTTGACCAAAAAGTTACGGTCACAACAAGGCAACTCTCACAAGAATTTAAAGATTATTGGTATGCAGGTAATGCTGAAATAACTTCATTTAAATTGGAGCAAGCACGCTATGGTGAAATTCATAAAGGACATGCTGTTTTAATTTTTGTCACTGAAGATTTTTTACCAATTGACCAAGTAAAGTCCAATAATCAAGATTCCAAAAATATATCTGTTTTAAAATTGAATACTACAAAAAAATTTAATACTGGCATATACCCCTATTCTATCATGCAGAGTACATTTTACCCTGTTTATTATCAACAACATGCATTAAAAACATCTTGTTCTGTACAAGAATGGTGTGGTCATAATTATACACAACTTAACAATAAGGACGATTTTGAAATAAACTCACATTCATATTTTGCCGGAGAGGCCGATCAAAACTATCATATAGAAAAAGATATCCTGGAAAATGAGCTTTGGACACAACTTAGAATTGATCCAAATAAATTACCCACTGGTAAAATCGAAGTCATCCCCTCTTTTGAGTTCTCAAGATTAAAACACATACCCGTTAAACCATATAAAGTCTATGCAGAATTAACAGCAAATTCTTATACATTAAACTATACTGAATTGAAAAGGACTCTAGTTATCAATTTTGATAGCCAATTCCCTTATTCTATTTTAGGTTGGACAGAATCTTTTAAAAGTGGTTTTGGGCAAGACACAAAAATATTGACAACAAAGGCTACAAAACTTGTTACCATTAAATCACCGTATTGGAACAAGAATAGTAATGTTGATAGTAATTTAAGAGAAACTCTTCAACTTGAATAACCCTTATTATGTTTAACGATTACATCTTTTCGTGTAATGCTTTTAATTAATAAATAGTTAAATGCATGTCTTTTAAGTTAAAGAAAGATTAAAACACCTTTTACGGCCTACATTCTTTTATATATTTGGCTTCAGATAAACCTATATAACCATGCATAAACCGATACTCGCGGTATTATTATTCTTTCTTTCAACCGTTACAATTTTAGCACAACAACCAAAAAAACCTAATGCTTCTGAAATCTATGAAGCAGTTCAAAAGCTTAACGTTTTAGGTTCAGTGTTGTACTTAGCTGCACATCCAGATGACGAGAATACACGGTTGATTTCCTATATGTCCAATCATGTAAAAGCAAGAACGGCTTATTTATCGATGACGAGAGGAGATGGAGGACAAAACCTTATAGGACCAGAAATAAGGGAATTATTGGGCGTGATGAGAACACAAGAGCTTTTAGCGGCCAGACGCATTGATGGAGGGGAGCAGATGTTTACACGAGCTAATGACTTTGGATATTCTAAACATCCTGACGAAACCTTGGAAATTTGGGATAAGGATAAAGTATTGAGCGATGTTGTTTTTGCTATCCGAAAATTTAAGCCTGATGTTATCATTAATAGATTTGACCACAGAACTCCAGGATCAACTCATGGACATCATACAAGCTCTGCCATCCTTGGCGTTGAAGCTTTTGATTTAGCAAATGATGCCACCAAATATGCCTATCAACTAAAAGATGTAGGCGTTTGGCAACCCAAACGTTTATTTTTTAATACCTCTTGGTGGTTTTATGGCAGTGAAGAAAATTTTGAAAAAGCCGATAAAAGTAAGATGCTGAATTTTGACATTGGCGTTTATTATCCACTCAAAGGCTTATCTAACAATGAAGTCGCTTCATTAGCAAGCAGTCAGCATTTATGTCAAGGTTTTGGGCGTTTGTCACAGCGTGGTTCTCAACAAGAATATATTGAATTTCTAAAAGGCGCCTTTCCCGAAGACATAACCAATATCTTTTCTGGAATTGACACCTCTTGGAATCGTATAAAAGGTGGAAAAACTATTGGTGATATTTTAAATAATATAGAGAAGAATTTCAATTTTGTGAATCCTTCTGTTCATATTCCAGACTTATTATTGGCTTACAATAGTCTACAATCACTTGAGGACCAACATTGGAAAACCATAAAAATTAAAGAGTTAAAATCAATAATTGAAAGTTGTTTAGGATTATACTTAGAAGTTTCGTCTGGCACGCCAAACTCAAGCCCTGGAAGCAATCTTGATTTAGCTCTAGAAGTACTTAATAGAAGCAATGCCGGCATAAAACTATTGTCCTATTCCGTTTCAACAGATAATAGCAGCATCGAAAAAAACTTGGAGTTATTGGCTAATGTGAAACAAAACTTCAAAGAAACCATGGTTTTACCAAAAAATTTGAAACCTACTTCACCATACTGGCTTGAACAAAAAGGAACTCTGGGGATGTATAAGGTTGATGATCAAAACCTCATCGGTAAGCCAGAAACACCGCGGAGTGTTTCAGTAGATTTTAACCTAAAAATTAATGACACTCCAATTACAATTACTAAAGTTGTTGTTTACCGCTATTCAAAACCAGACAAAGGAGAATTGTACCGCCCTTTTGAAATTATTCCAGAAGCCTCGGTTAAAATACCTGAAGATGTTATTATTTTTGAAAACGATAAACAAAAGGATATAAATGTAATTGTAAGGGCTGGGCGTGATTCTCTTAATGGATTTGTTCAAATAGTACATCCAAAAGGTTGGAACGTTTATCCAGCAAAACAAAAAATTGAAATTAACCATAAAGATGAAAAACAAGTTTTAGTTTTTACAGTAATTCCTCCAAAAAATCAAAGCGAGGGCTTCATAGCACCAGAGGTTCATGTTGGCAATAAAATATATTCTAGAGAATTAATTGAAATTGATTATGGTCATATTCCATTTCAAACTGTGTTGCAGCCAAGTGAAAGCAAAGTTGTAAGATTAAATATTCAAAAACGAGGCGAAAATATTGCCTACATCGAAGGTGCTGGTGATGTTGTCCCAGAAAGTTTAGAGCATATTGGATATAACGTAATAAAGGTTAAGCCAGAAGATATTACAGCTGAAAATCTATCAAGATTTGATGCCGTTGTAATTGGTGTACGTGCATATAATATTGTAGAAGGCTTAAAATACAAGCAGGATGTTTTGTTCAATTTTGTTGAACAAGGTGGTAATATGATTGTTCAGTACAATACCAATTTTAGGCTAAAAGTAGATAAGCTAGCTCCATTTGATTTAAAACTGTCACGTGATAGAGTAACTGATGAAAATGCAGAAGTAAGAATATTAAATCCCAATCACGAACTGTTAAATTTTCCAAATAAAATTACAAAGACTGACTTTGATGGTTGGGTGCAAGAACGTGGGTTATATTTTCCAAATGAATGGAGCGATGAGTTTACACCAATATTATCATTAAATGACAAAGGAGAATCTGCCAAGAACGGAAGCTTACTTGTCGCAAAACATGGTAAGGGTTATTATATCTATACTGGGCTTAGCTTTTTTAGAGAATTTCCAGCCGGGGTGTCAGGAGCTTATAGATTATTTTCAAATATGCTCTCAATTGGAAAAGACAATATTAACTTAGACAAAAAACTAAACGATTAATATGAGCCATAAATCATTGCAAAAAGTAATATGGAAAGGTATGTATACCTTTATCATAGTAACAAACATCGCATATATCATTTGCTTTTATTACTTAATGAATTTGTATTAAGATATGCAAGACACATTATTAGACTGGGTAGATTGGGTCGTTTTAGCCGCAACTTTGCTTACCATTGTTGTCTATGGTACATGGAAAACCAGAGGGCAAAAAAATGTTGAAGATTATATACGTGGTGGTAACCAGTCAAAATGGTGGACCATTGGTCTCTCGGTTATGGCAACCCAAGCGAGTGCAATTACTTTTTTGTCCACACCAGGTCAAGCCTTTAATGATGGTATGGGGTTTGTGCAGTTTTACTTCGGAGTTCCTATTGCCATGGTTGTTATTTGTATGGTTTTCATTCCATTATACCATAGGCTAAAAGTCTATACTGCCTACGAATATCTAGAACGTCGATTCGATTTAAAAACAAGGAGCTTAACTGCTATTTTATTCTTAGTACAACGAGGTCTAGCTGCAGGGATTACCATTTTTGCACCAGCAATTATCTTATCGGTTATTTTAGGTTGGAATCTTACAATTCTTAATATCATTATAGGGATTTTAGTAATTGTGTATACAGTTTCTGGAGGAACAAAAGCTGTAAGTGTAACTCAAAAATACCAGATGGCAGTAATTTTTACTGGTATGTTTATAGCATTTTTTATTATTGTGAGTTATTTACCCGAAAACATTACATTTTCAAATGCATTACAAATTGCTGACGCTAGTGGGAAAATGAATATTCTTGATTTTTCGTTTAATCTTGATAATCGTTACACGTTTTGGAGCGGTATTATTGGCGGAACATTCTTAGCACTCTCCTATTTTGGTACGGACCAAAGCCAAGTACAGCGTTATTTATCTGGAAAATCAGTACGAGAAATGCAACTAGGTATGGTATTTAACGGTGTATTTAAAATACCAATGCAATTTTTTATTCTTTTGGTTGGTGTCATGGTGTTCATTTTTTATCAATTCAATGCCTCTCCCATAAATTTTAATCCGGATGCAATTAAAATTGTTGAAAACTCGGCTTACGCAGAAGAATACGGAACTCTCAAAGATAGGCATGATGATATTTTTAATGAAAAGCAGATCATAATCAACAAATATCTCGAAACCAATGATGCAGCCTATGCTGATGAACTTATTTTGGCCAATGAAGATTTTAAAGCTAATAGACAGGCTGCCATAGATCTAATAAATAAGGTATCTGCTGAGCAGGACGTAAAAGTAGAATCTAATGATAAAGATTATGTATTTATCCATTTTATACTTAATAACCTTCCCAGAGGTCTTATAGGTTTATTGTTAGCGGTAATTTTGAGCGCAGCCATGTCAAGTACAGCAAGTGAGCTTAATGCCTTGGCATCTACTACAACCATAGATCTTTATAAAAGAAGTATTAATGCAGGTAAGGATGAAGATCATTATGTAAAAGCAACTAAGTGGTTTACTTTAACTTGGGGGATTTTGGCAATATTAGTAGCTTGTGTTGCTTATCTAGCTGATAATTTAATCCAATTAGTAAATATTATTGGCTCAATTTTTTATGGTAATGTATTAGGCATTTTCTTGCTGGCATTCTTCTTTAAATTTGTTAAAGGAAATGCTGTTTTTATTGCTGCACTAATAACTCAAGTTGTTGTGGTAATTGGTTGGTGGTTTGACTGGATGCCTTATTTATGGCTTAATTTATTCGGTTGTACACTAGTAATCTTAATAGCGTGTATATTGCAAATGACAAGCCGAAACACAAAAGCTAAAACTGTAGAAACTACTACGGATTAGAAAATATATTATTCAAAACAAAAAAAGCGTAACCTATGATTGGATGGTTTACGCTTTTTTTCTTTTTATAAAGCTTTAGGTATTTCATATTTACCTTTTATTTAACCACCAAAAGCTACAATTAAAAAGCATTGTCCATTATACTCTGTACCACTTCAGGATTAAGCAAAGTGCTAGTATCCCCTAAATTTGAGGTGTCCTTGTGTGCTATTTTACGTAAAATACGCCGCATTATTTTTCCTGAACGTGTTTTTGGCAAGCCCTCGGTAAATTGAATTTTATCCAGTTTTGCTATTGGTCCAATATGTTCTGTAATTATCTGATTGATTTCTTTTCTTAAGTTATTCTGGTCTCTACTTTCTCCGGCATCTTTCAAGATAACATATCCATAGAGAGCATTGCCTTTCACATCATGCGGGAATCCCACAATAGCTGACTCTGCAACTGCTGGATGTTCGTTTACAGCATCTTCTATTGGTGCTGTCCCTAGGTTATGCCCAGATACAATGATGACATCATCTACTCTACCTGTAATTCTATAATACCCAACTTCATCCCTTAAGGCACCATCACCGGTAAAATACATATTATCAAATGTAGAGAAATAAGTGTTTTTATACCTTTCATGGTTCCCCCATATCGTTCTTGCCATCGATGGCCACGGGAATTTTATACACAGACGTCCATCGACCTGATTCCCTTTTAATTCCTGTCCATTTTCATCCATTAAGGCAGGCTGAATACCAATAAACGGTAAAGTTGCATAGGTAGGTTTTGTTGGAGTTACAAACGGAATGGGGGTAATCATAATACCTCCTGTTTCGGTTTGCCACCAAGTATCTACAATGGGGCTTTTCTTTTTTCCAATGTTATCATTATACCAATGCCATGCCTCTTCATTAATAGGCTCACCCACAGAACCTAAAACCTTAAGTGATGTTAAATCATATTTTTCAACCAACTCCATACCCTGTTTTGCTAATGCGCGTATGGCTGTTGGAGCCGTATAAAACTGATTTATTTTATGTTTTTCTACTATCTCCCAAAAACGACCAAAATCTGGATAACTTGGTACGCCTTCAAACATTACTGTTGTAGCTCCGTTTGCTAAAGGACCGTAGACAATATAACTATGCCCCGTTATCCAACCAATATCGGCCGTACACCAATACACATCATCTTCTCTATACTGAAACACATTTTTAAAAGTATATGCAGTGTACACCATATAGCCTCCAGTTGAATGGACCATACCCTTTGGTTTCCCTGTAGAACCCGAAGTATATAAAATAAACAATGGGTCTTCTGCATTCATGACTTCTGCTTTACAACTTGTCAATGCTTCATCCAAAAGAGGCTGCAGCCATTTATCACGGCCATCTTTCATATTGATGTCTGTATGAATCCGCTTGGCTACTAAAACAGTCTCTACACAAGGGCAATCATCAAGAGCTTCATCAACAATACCTTTTAAATCAATTGTTTTTGCACCACGGTATGAGCCATCACTGGTAATAACCATTTTACAATCACTATCATTAATTCTTGTGGAAAGTGCTGTTGAAGAAAACCCTGCAAAAACTACCGAATGGATTGCTCCTATCCGTGCACAGGCCAAAACCGAAATTGCCAATTCAGGAATCATCGGTAAATAAATACAAACCCTGTCCCCTTTTTCTATGCCTTGGTCTTTTAAAACATTAGCAAACTGACAAACACGTTTGTGCAACTGATTATAAGTAATGTGCTCCGAAGACTCGCTTGGCATATTGTCGGTAAAAACGGGGATCCTGAAAAATTCAGATTTACTGCTAATGTAAACAATATGACCTTGAATACATTATTCGAGATTCCACTGTTTAAAAAAGCATCACTTGTAAAAACAGCCATATTAACCATTATGGAAAAAGGCGCAGCTGGCGATTTTTAAGATATTTCTATATTGAAACAAGCCAATAAACCTTGAATGTTTTCAATGGCGAATTTGGCCTTTTTGATGTTATTGTTGGTTGGGTCTATTGTGAAATTAAAGGCGGTTTGAAAGTCCACTTTTTGTAAGTTTGATTTATCAAAAGTTGTCAAACTTAAATCACAGGCATCGAAAACAGACTCTGTTAAATTGGCATGACCAAAACCCGCTTGCTTAATTTGACAGTCCTTAAATTGGGTATTTGGAATCTTGCATTGATAAAAGTCACTGTGATCTAAAACACAACTTTCAAAAGAAAAAGACAAATTAAAATCATTGCATTCGTCAAATTGTATTCCCAGCATTTTACAAGAATTAAAAACAGCTTCTTGAAATGAGGTGTTTTTTGTTTTTGCCGAACTTAAGTTGCAACTTTCAAATTGGCATTGCATAAAAACAATATCGCTTAAATCCGTATCAGAAAAATCACAATTAATGAAGCGGCAATTATCGTATTCTTTTGCGGAATTTTGTGC
>RCNB010000673.1_pt1 | contig 22363 bp, 21 predicted proteins | sample 2041321 | NCBI WGS metagenome assembly RCNB01 (sample SAMN09708232, study PRJNA481090) | Marine sediment metagenome, whole genome shotgun sequencing project. | reverse complement strand
TAGGGAGTAGAGGAATACTTTGTGATCTTTCTTGTTACCTTCAACCTTTACTATGCTCATCAAATCAACTCGAAATAGTTACAAAAGAATATTGACAATGGGCGGTAAAAAAGGAGTAGTTTTCACGACTCAAGTTGAGGATACTAAAGACCATAGATACGCGCGCGCGTATACGTCTAAATGTAAAAACTGATATTATATTAAAAACAGTATTTGTTCCATGAAAACTAGAGATAAGATTATTATAGTTCAGGTATTTTTTGCAGTTATCGGATTGGCATCCACAAATTATGGGACAAGAGTGAATTTCCCTGATAATGTGCATATCAAATACGGTTTTCCATTTGAGTGGGGGGTTCACACAGTAGTTACAATCGCTGGACCTGCAAGCATCTGGAGTATAAACATGAATTCGTTACTTTTTCACTTGGTATTCTGGTTTTTCTTGATTATAGCATCTGGAGTATACATTGGGAGAGACCAGAAGGTCTTATAATAATCTTGGATCTGGTCTTGAGTGGTGCCTTTTTGAATGCTTCAAGAGTCGTCCTAGAGATGCTGAAAGGATACAACGTTAACCATGTATTTGGTCTACCAGGGGAAACCACGCTCAGCTTATACCGGGAATGGCATGATTTTCCAGAGATCAAACACGTTCTTGCACGTGACGAAAGAAGCGCCGTATTCATGGCTGATGGTTACGCTAAGGTTAGTGGTAAGCCTGGGGTCTGTGAAGGGCCCAGTGTTGGGGCAACCCATATGCTCCCCGGGGTTGCTGAGGCTTACAAGGCTTCAATCCCGATGGTGGTATTCACAACGGATATCCCGTTGCACCTTGAAAAACGGAACATGTTGACGGGAATTGATCAGACAGCCCTTTTCAGGGGAGTGGTGAAGGAGTCTCTCACAGTATCAGATGCCTCTGAGATACCAAACATTATCCGACGGGCTTTCAGACTGGCAACCACAGGGAAGTCAGGACCAGTTCACATCCGATTGCCTATGGATATTTTAGATAAAGAAGTCGAGAAACCAAATCTACATGTTCAAAAAGAATACATTCGTTATCCGGGGCATAGGCCTACAGCTCAAAAGGAGAGAATTGCTGAAGCAGTTGAATTGCTTGAATCCGCAGTGAACCCGATTATTATCTGTGGTCAGGGGGTTCTGTTCAGTGGAGCATATGAGGAAGTAAGGATGCTTGCGGAACATTACGGTATACCTGTTGGAACAACAATCAGCGGGAAGGGCAGTATGTCTGAGATTCATTCTCTCAGTATCGGTGTGATTGGTGCGAGGGGGGGAACAACACTGTCAAACCGTGTAGTGAACGAAGCAGATCTTATACTATATGTTGGATGCAACACTGACTCGGCTTCTACAGATAAATGGACAACACCAAGAGTTAGTATTAATCCCCAGATTATTCATCTTGATATCAGTGAAGCAGAGGTAGGTAACAACTACCCCAATGTAGTACCTCTTATAGGTGATGCGAAGGCAACCCTGAAGAAGATAATTGAAGAATCGAGAACACAAAGCAAGAAATATCTGGAATCATCTCGGATCAAACGTATAGCAATAGAATCAGAGAAATACAAGGAATATATTTCTGACCTTTCCCGTTCAAATGAGATCCCCGTACATCCATTGCGTTTCGTATCTGAGCTTACCCAGAGTCTTCCTGATGATTATACTCTGGTAGTGGATGTTGGTGTGAGTGCCATCTATACTTCTACGTTCTTCAAGATAAAAAAGGCGGGTCGAAGAACACTCTTCAATTATGCCATGGGTGCCCTCGGTTATGCTCTTCCAGCTGTAATTGGTGTTCATTATGCAAGACCAGATGGTTGTGCTGTAGCCCTTGTGGGAGATGGAAGTTTTGGATTTACTACCGGTGAACTAGAAACGGTGAGTAGGATAGGAGGGAATATCAATGTTATCTTATTCAATAACAGTTCATTTGGGTGGATCAAAGCGGTCGCCAGTCTCTCAGGAGGAGATGAGTATGCGGGTTTCTCCACTGAATTCAAAGAAATTGATTACGTCAAGATAGCTGAAGGCTATGGTATAAAGGCTTCAAGAGTGGATACTCCAGAGATACTTAAGAATACCTTCCAGGAGGCTTTCAACCTTGATGAACCCACATTCACTGAGATAAGAGTTCTTCCAGAGAACAAGTTATATCCACCAGTCCCGGGTTGGAAGAAGAAAGCTGAGGAACAAGGTTTACGGCACATAAAATAAGGGACTACTGGCTTAGGACTTTATACCAGTGGCTTAATGATCGCTCCAACCTACCCCCTGAGGAGTCATAGAACACGGGATAATGCACGGGTTTAACAGATTCCTCAAGGCTGGCGCCATCTCTGATGAGGTTACGCATGATACTGCTTGCTTCCTTAAACCATTTGAGCTGGGTCTCAATCTCCTCCTTACCACATACGGGTCCATGACCTGGTACAATCGCATCCACATCCATTGCTAGCATGTTCTCGAAGGATTTGATCCATGTTTCCGGGTGGCTTGTAAGGTCTCCAGCCCATGGGAACCTTCCTGCGAATATTAGGTCTCCCGCGAACAAAGTTTTATCTTCTGGAACATATATCACGGATGAGCAGTCACTGTGACCACCTAGATTCTGTATCTCTAAACCGTCTAGATTCATGTTGTCATCAAAGGTTTTTGTTGGAAGAACTATCTTCAGACCTTTAAATAGCCAATATCTTTCTGGTCTGTTCACCTTCATATCGATGAGCATCTTCTCCAGTTTCTCCGGGCTCCACTCATCTTTGAGACTTGCTTCCATTTTCTCTTTCAACCGCCTGTGAGCTACTATTTCACAGTCTTCGAATGCCTGACTACCATAGATATGGTCACCATGAATATGAGTTAGAATCAGATGGGACACAGGTTTCTCAGTTAAAGATCGTATGCTTGCCCGGAAATCACGAGCGGATCCCGGATATTGAGCATCTACTGCGATGACTGAGTTATCAAGGATTATAATTCCCACATTTCCACCGGTCTTACCTTCACAATTGGCGTATACGCGGTCTGATACTTTATCAAGCTTCAATTAGAACACATCGTAGTTTAGGGATAAGCTGATTTTAATACTTTCTAGGGCTTCCGAATGGGGATAATAAGGGAAAAAAGGGTTAGGTTGTGGTTGTGAATCGTGTATCTAGTAACGCCTGCTATTTCTGCCATATCGATCTCTACGATCGTCTCGGCGTGGTCTATCGTAAACCTTGCTTGAGAGGTTATTCTCTAAGTTTACCTCTTCGAATGGGGCTTCATCTAATTCATCGTAGCTGCCGTAACGTCCAAGGTTGAGTCTCATTGAACCTTTAAACAGGTTGACGTAGGCGTCTTTGATGTTCAGTATCATTCCGTCGTTAATTGCTTCGTAGATATCATCCCATAGGGTCATGTAGAGGCTACCGGTCTCGTCTCCGACGAGAGCTTCACCTACTGTGTGTGTGGAGTCATCGTTTCTTGATGTTACCTCCCTGGGTTCAGTCTTAGACATTACTTTTACAACTGTATATACTCGTCTTGAGTAGGGAGTGAGATCTCCGATCTTCGTCTGCTCGTTTTCGCTATCATCATATGTTGACAATTTATTCAACACCTTGTTATGCGTGGCAAAAACAGTCTGAAGCCAATATAAGGATTGTTGTGAGGTAATAATCAATAAAATTGTTTTAAGCCAGTTAATTCTGTCTGTTTTATTATTGATCCTGTCTTTCAACCTAAGATTTAAGTTGTAATAGATACATTTAGCCTATGCAATGTCTGACGAAAACGTTGTCTACATCGGAAGTAAACCAGTAATGAACTACTGCCTTGCTGTCATGAGCTCTCTACAGGGCACAGATAGCGAAGTAACATTGAAGGCAAGAGGCCGTGCAATAAGTACAGCTGTGGACGTAGCTGAGGTCACAAAGAACAGGTTCATGGAGAATCTGAAAATTAAGGACATCAGCATTGGTACAGAGGAACTTGAGGGCTCAGAAGGCCAGAAAAGGAACGTAAGTACAATCGCTATCCTCCTTAGCAAAGGTTAATCCGGTATACTTCCAACTGACTTGACAGAAAAAACTGTCCAACACACTCCTTGTTTTAATTTATTTATGTTGTTTTTAGCACCTGTTTAATTTTATGCAGTTATTAGGATACCTAACGCATAATCAGAGCTGGTGCATCCCTCTTCAAATTTTGAAGGTATTACATTATCTCCTCTGGGAGCTTCTAAGAAGACTCTTACACACTTGTATCTGCTTGATATTTTCTCACTCATCAGATCCATTTAATGAGTTTGTAGCTACAGTCATACCATGTGTTTCTTTCCAGAGGACCACTGTTTTAACCCAGTTTTCATCGAGTTTAGGATAGTCTACCCTAAAGTTGGCTCCCCGACTTTCCTTGCGTTCCATTGCAGATCTTATTATCATCTCAGCGACATCAAGAGCCATGGGTATTTCTAAGGCTACAAGAATGTCACGTGGGGTTTCAACGTATAATGTTGATATCCGATCTCGGAATGTACCAACTTGGAATAAACAATCTTTGAGACCCTCATTAGTTCTTACTATGCCTGCTTTCTCCCACATCAACTCCCTGAGCTGATCCATCATTATCCTTGGTTTCACCCCATCTTTCGGTTTCTGATTCCTTAATTGGGTATAATATTCTAGCTCCTTAGTGGGATCAATAATTGGTTCACCTGTATTCTTTGAGTAGTCTGCTGCTATCTCACCTGCTCGTGCACCAAACACTGTAATTGCGGTCAGGGCGTTGCCTCCATGCCTGTTGGCACCGTGGACACCCCCTACAACTTCCCCTGCAGCAAATAGGCCAGGTATCCCCATTTCCCCATTGACGTCTGTTGCTATGCCTCCCATAAAGAAATGGCTAATGGGGGCAATTTTGATTGGGTGGTTCTCAGCTCCCAGCTTCTCCCGGTAGTCTGCAAGACGCCCATTCTGGAAACGTTCCTCATGCCCCCTCTTCCGGTATACCTCTGTTGTATCAAGAAATACTGCACCGTCGACTCCGTTTCCTCCTAGTATTTCCCTCATCATGGCAACGGATAGAGGTCCACGTGACTTGAGCACCAAAGTCTGTCTGTTACTCCATACTTATCCGGGATGTTCTCTCCATATTTATTGATAATATGGCTCTCCTCAACGATACCTGCACCGATAAGTCAGGGTGGGTATCCTGGTTCAGCGAGTACTAGGGGAAAGAACTGTACGAACTCCATGTCTCTGAATTTTGCACCCAGATGATATGCGAGGCTGTAACCATCACCAGTTGTTCGGAGAGGGCAGTCAGTCCTCTTGTAGAGGGCTCCAGCACCACCGGTTGCCAGTACGACAGTTTTCGTGGAGAAGGTGACTGGGTGGTCATCTTTCACGTCGTAGCCGACTGCACCGACAATAGAGCCTTCCTCTGTTAGCAGTTTTGTGATTATGACATTCTCTATAATGTGAATACTCAAACCTCTTATGTAGTCAACCATGGGCTTGGTCATACCAATACCACGAGGGTATGGAGATTTTCCAACCGAGATTCCTCCCTTGTAGGCCCTCATATGAATACCGAAGCGTTTTAGCTCTAGAAGGCGTTTACCGCCTTCTTCAGCGAAGACCTTTACCATCTCGGGGTCATTGACATTGAAGCCTACCCTTATGGTATCCTTCAGGTGTTCTTCAGGGGTCAATCCTTCAACTGCAGCTCGGAAGCCACCACCGGCGTGGACAGTGGCATTGTTGAAGCCGGCTGTTGCTTTGCATACGACGACTACGTGCACTCCTTTCTCATGAGCAGCGATTGCAGCTCGAAGGCCTGCTCCCCCGGTTCCTATGACTAAAACATCTGAGGCTACGGGATTCATGTACTTTTATTGGGTTTACACAATTTAAAACCGGGGGGTTAGTCTTTGAGGATTACCCGTTCAAGGCAAATCTCATCGGCACTCTCTCTAACAACTAGAGTTTCCAGTTTGAGTCTGGGATCAAAGAGGTTTATGGTTGCCTGTATTGAGGGGAGGGTCATGTTGCTGCAGAGACCGTTTAGGAATTGGCCGCAGTCTATACCAGCGTCAAGGAAGCATTCATAGAATGGGCAGCGGAGCACACTGAAGGTTATTGACATTTCGTCTCTGCGGTGAATAGCTACTTCTGCGCCTGTTTTCTCCATGAAATCCATGTAGATGTATTCACCAATCTCAAGGGATGTCAGTCCCTCAGGCATGGTCTTACGAACCTCCTCTGCGATAACCTCAGCCTGCTTGTCGGCGGCTCTTTCCAGCATTGCTAGACTGGGCTCTGTTCCGAGTTCGTTGATGACTTCCATCATGTAAAAGGTGAGTAGTAGGTAGCCTCGACGTACACCGTCAAACATACCTGAATTACCTGTGGGGGTACCTTAAACAATTTTGCAGGAACTAATTCGGGTTCACTGCTTTATCCAGTAGCTCGTTGATGTCCATGATTACTAACTCTGTTTTCTCCCCAGTGAACATGGTGTTACAGTAGGGGCATGCTACCACTATAACTTCTGCTTTAGTCTTCTCGGCCTCGTCGATGCGTATCTTGCTGATCCTTTCGCCTTCAACTTCGTAGAAGAGTTGGGCTCCACCTCCTCCACAGCAAAATCCTTTCTCCCGGTTCCGGATCATCTCTATGTTTTGTACACCGGGTATTTTGCTGATTATGTCTCTGGGAGCATCGTAGATGTTGTTCCATCTTCCGAGATAACAGGAGTCATGGAATGTGACTTTCATGTTTACATCGCTGCTGATGGTTAGATTCCCTTCTTTCAGCAGTCTATCCAGTGTCTCTGTGGAGTGTTCAACCGCGGGTTCGTAGCCGTAGCCCTTATACTCGTTTTTGAAGCTATTGTAGCAGTGGGGACAGCTGGTTATCATCTTCTTGAATTCATATGCCTCAAAGGTTTCTTTGTTCATGAGAACAGCCTCATAGAACATGAGTTCGTCACCAACTCTTCTAGAGGGATCTCCGCAGCACTGTTCCTCAGCCATGATGGCTACTCTGAGTTCTGCTTTCTTCAGTAGCCTAAGTAGGCTCTCAGCTGATTTCCTGAGTTGTGGATCGAAGCTGGTGACACATCCAATCCAGAAGAGGTAGTCATATTCCTGTCCTTTTTCGGCTAGTTCACAGAGTTTCTGCTCTGTGAGTTCCATAAGCCATGTCTCCTTCTCGCTGGAGCTGAATCCGTAGGGGTTTCCCCGTTTCATTACGTTGTTGGAGATGAGTTTTATATCCCTTGAGACGTGAGCTTCCTCAAAATATAGTCCACGTCGGAGCTCCATAATGGTCTCAGCCTGATCTAGAAGAAGGGGGCATTCTTCGACACAAGCTCCACATAGAACACAGGACCAAGCTGCCTCTGGGCTAATATTTTCAGGCCAGATTGGGGCAACCCATTCCTTGCTTTTAACGAGTTCCCTCATGTTAAGCATGATATCCATAGGGCTCAAGGGTTTACCACTAATGTTAGCCGGGCACGAGTTATGGCATCGTGCACAGCTTATACAGGCGTCAAAATCCATTCTCTGCTTCCATGTGGTCTCAAGGCTATTCTGGATACCTAATGTTCCATCGTTTTCTATCAATTCTTCTAGGTCTGGGATGGCTTCGGGGTAGCTTGGGCTATCTGTCCTTGAGAAGAAGGTGTTCAAGAATGCACCTATGAAGATGTGGGATAATTTACTGTAGGGTATCAATGCGATTGAGACGAATACTAGTAGCATATGTACAACCCAAGTTGTCCGGTAGAATAGGGATAAGGTGTCTAGGGGCATACCGCTGAATAGGGGTATCATCATAGTGCCCACCGGGTCGTAGGGTCCAATCCAGTCTGTCCTGTACGCCATGGTAGATATGGAATCGAGGAAGAAGCCGGTCACCACGACTACCAGTATGCCGATGAGTAAAAGATTATCATAGATTGTGTTTGGTAGATCCTTGGTCGACTTGGTGAAACGGCGATAGAGAGCCATCAATACACCAAATGTAACAAGTATACTCCAGATGTTTGCAGCAAGTTTGAAATATAGATAGACTTGCCCTACTAGGATACTGGACATTCCCAGTATTGGGTGGAAATCTAGAAACCTAAGTATAGTTTTTAAGAATAAACCTGCCATCCCAATGTATATGAGAGAATGCATCAGTCCAGCGTATCTATGCTGGGTGACCTTTCCCTGCAGTAAACCATAAAAAAGAGTCCTCTTCAGGCGTTTTCCAATATTGTCGAAGGCTAGTTTCTGACTGTTGTGCGTCCATCTTTTGATGTAACTGTAGCTTCCGTAAAGCATTACTGAAACTGCAATAAGGGCCCCAATGTAAACTATGGTCTCCAAATCTTCAACGTAGAGATAGTGTTCAATAGCTTGCTCGATAAGATTCTCCCCTGCCATGATTAATGATGGCTAGAAACCATATTTATACTGTATACATAGTAGATCAATTACTGTAATTATTTGGAAAATAGGGTTTAGAACCTCAGGGGATCGAAGGGAGCTATGAGGGGATTGACTTCACCCTTTGTCACTAGCTCTGCCATTAACTTACCGATGACTGGAACCAGTGTTATCCCGTAGTCCATGAATCCGCCTACGATGTAGAGTTCTTCATCTAATTTTCCGACGATTGGTTTCTCGTCGGGTGTGTTTTGGTATGTTCCTACCCACTGACGGATGAGGTTTAGATCCCTGAATACTGGAATTAATCCCACTGTCATCTTAGCGTACTGTTCAAGAAACTTGGAGGATGAGACAGACATGTTTGAGCCCTCCTCTCGCCCTATAGTTCCTAGTATTTCACCTCGCATGGTCTGGGTTATCCGGTACATTTCAGAGGGGCGCTCTATTGAGGGTCCAAACATTGGCCTGATAGGCTCAGAGATGAACATCTCCTTCCTTGAGTATTCAAATGGAAGCTTGAACCCCAGCTGTTTAGCTAGACCTGCTGAGTCCTCTCCACATGCAAGAATGACCTTACTTGCTGTTATCTCAGTCTTCTCGGTTTCAATGAGGTATCCATCATCAATACGATCTATGCTTAAAGCCCTGTTCTCCTTCTCAATTAATTTCTTGATGTTTTCTACGTATGCCCACGTAAGACTGAAGGGATGGATACTGGCCTCTTCAGGTGCATAAAAACCTCCTTGAATGCTTCCTGCGTTAATGTATGGCCATCTTCGTTCAATATTCTTAGCGCTTAACTCTTCAACCTTTATTCCGTTCTTACTATATGTTTCATGGAGGATTCGCTGTTCTTTCATCTCCTCTTTGGTCTCGGAGATTATTAATCCTCCACCTTTCCGGTAGAATAGGTTGATTCCAGTTTCACTTGATAGTGTGCTGAAAGAGCGCATGCCCTCAAGGGCCAATTTGACTATCTCGGCATGCCCAGCTCCAATGGAGTGGGTATTCCTCGCTCTGATGAGTCCAGTATTTCTTCCTGTTGACCCCGAGTTATAGTAGCTGCCCTCTAGCACGTGAACAGAAGCCTTCATTTTCTTCAGATTGTATGCAGTAGATAGCCCCATTCCCCCTCCGCCAATTATCAGAGTCTCAAAATCCATTTTGATCACTCTACGATCTTGATGGCTCTGACCTCGTAGACAAAGTCTGGATCATCCATCTCAACGGTTACAACCCAGCGAGGGTTCGCATCTCCAAGTGCCTTGTATGTGGGAGCAACAATTTTACCTTGACCGATTACTTCACCTGCTCTATTCATTAGTTCAGCATTATTACCTATTTCAGGGGTGGGCATTATCTCGTAGGGTAATGTTACATAGCCTTTACCGTTCCTGATCTCCATTAGAAATATAGAGAGTCCTGGGCAGGCTAATAGGCAAGCTGCACATCCGTTACAGTTCTCCCAGTTTACTTGTCCAGGTTTGGTGAATGTTTCTTTGTGTATTCCTTTGAATCTGCATGCTTCTTCACAGGGGTTACACGGTATATCTTCAATACATTCGATGACGGCTAAACGTTTTGACTTTAGTAATTCCTCTGGGGGGAAGATTCCGCGTTCTTCCAGCTCTGTGCGTGTATTGTATCCCCTTTGTAAGTAGTTTCGATCATCTGACATTAGTTGAGAGCCTCCTCGATGTTCTCAACTGTCACCTCTATTAGGCTTTTTTTGAGGCGGGTACTGAATGGAGACATCCTGTCCTCCTCAAGGGCATGGGTGTACTCCTCTACATAGGATGAAACATTTTCATCTGCCTTACCTAGTGCAGTGGCCACATTCAATCCTACCAGTTTACCCTCAAGTACTGCAGTTGTGGCTTCCTCAATACTACCACAGTCGCCTGCAATGTAGACATTTTCAGTGACTCGATACTGTTTATCCCTGATGGGTATGACTCCACCTAGGTTCCGGTTATTCACCATCTTTGCGTTGAACAGCTGAACTATATCATATGATGGAATCAGACCTACGCCAACGCAGATGAAGTCACAATCTATCTTAAACTCGGAGCCATTTATTGGATTATAGTCTCTATCAAGTCGGGTCATAATAGCTCCCTCAACACTGTGTGACCCTAACGCTTTCATGATGGTATGCTGATTGATAATGGGGATTCCGTGTCGTCTAATCTTCGCGGCATGAACAAAGTATCCCTTGACGCGGCTAAAGCTGGGAGCATACACTCCTAGTACCTCGATACCAGCTTGTAACAGGTGATAGGCAACTATGAGGGCGACATTACCTGTACCTATGATTATTCCACGATCTCCTGGTTTAACACCATAGACGTTTAACAGGGTCTGTATTCCACCTGCACTATAGACACCGGGCAGGTCATTATTCTCAAATACTAGACTTTTCTCGATAGCCCCTGTGGCTATCAAATATTTTTTTGCTTTCACTTTAATTATTTTGTTATCCCTGTACAGAAGGACGATGTTGTCTTCAGGGTAGTAAGCGATTGCTGTTGTCTCGGTTAATGCCTGAACGTTCTTTATCTTGGATATCTTGTCAACCAACTCAAGACCGATTTTAAAACCTCTCTTACCTGCGGCATACTTCACATCACTGAAGAAAGTGTGAGTCTGCTTGATTAGCTGACCACCAAGCTGAGGTTTATCATCTACCAGTATGCAGTCTACTCCCTGTCTTCCGGCTTCCAGTGCTGCTGATAAGCCGGAGGGACCTCCACCGATTATCAAGAACTCTGTCTCCATCAAGGGGATTTTACCCGTCTCTGTGCTGGGTTCCTGTTCAGGATTGATCTTCCTGTATGTGCCTAGACCCGTCATCTGCCTCATAACCAGCATAGCTGGATGATAGATTACATTGGGTCGAGTAAACATTGTTAGGTACTTTTCGGGACTGAGTTTCATCAGGTTGAGTATCGGATTTAGATTGTCAACCAGGTATCTCTGGCGTTTTATCTTCATGCCATCCTGTACGGGGAGTACACAAGTTCTGACATTAGGGACTCCATTTACCTCCATCATGCATGATGAGCATCGTCCGATAGCACAGTAGAATCCTCTTGGTCGTCGATACTTGATGCTTTTACTGAACTCCCGATACCCATTAGCATATATTGCTGCTGCTACAGTTTCATTCTCGTAGCCTTTTAGGGGTTTATCATCGAGGTATATGGTTATTTCGTTCCCTCGTTCGTAAGTGAGTATGGGGTGATCATAGATACGTAGGTCCACCAATGTTATTCCTCCACGAGACTGCCTAGCTGAATCGGAACAATAGGGGCACGTATCCGGGTGGTCTTTTCAACTACCTTACCGGTTTTATTGAAGAGAATATCCATCACTAATCGCATGCATGTTTTTCCTTGGCAATGTCCCGTCGTTATTCCTGTGAGTCTCTTAAGGGATTCCAGATCGTCATATCCATTATCTATAGAAGAAAGGATGTCATCCTCGGTTACGTCGTGGCATCGGCAGACTATTTTCTTCCCCATATTGATACATCCCACATATTGGTACGTATTATAGGTTTGTCTAAGAGAGCTTCAAAATAAAAAGTATGGATAAAAAAATGAGCTAGTTGTTTAGCTAGGCTCATATGGTCTATCCCAATATGATCTAGCGTCAGACATCTTGCCGTAGCCAAACGCATCATCCGCCCACGCCCACACTTTATTTAGCTGTGGAACGTTGCGAATGCACCAGACGACAAATCGGTGCATTGGATCATTTTCTTTCTTTGACCAAGGACAAACTCTGATGCACATAGAGCAACCTGTTCCTACTTCATTCCAATACTGCGAACAGGACTCCTCATGGCAATACCATTTTAGGATGCCATTGTTGTTAGATGGAGAAGATCCTTCATATGTTCTTGGACCGTAAGGTATGGATCGGCTTCCACAATGTCTGGCGCATTTCTCACATACGTCACAGAATTCGATAATACCTTCTGGGGCTATTTCATCAGGTTCAAGAGGTAGATCAGTGTATACTTTACAGATTCTTGTTAGCAATCCTCTCTTCCAGTTTATCAAACGGCCATTTCTACCTTGGTGACCAAGTCCAGCCTGAATAGCTATAGGTACACTCTGTGCAGTATCGTTTCCACATGGAATCGCATTATATCCAAGTCCCCTGATGAATTCGGCGACGCAGCCAGCTGTAGCATGCATCCTACTGTAACCCATGTTACTGGTGACTTCCAGTGGTGTTGGAGCGTAGCTGTTTTCTATCTGCTCCATAGGTACTAGAATTGCGACAACCCACTTGCAACTCTCAGGGATGACAGCCTTCTCATCTGTTACGTAGGGTGCTTCAACATCTTCAAAGACGATTTCACGGTCTCCGGAGTGAGTGTTGATCCATCTTTTATCAAGTGCTGCTACACCTGCATCGCTTGCTCCGTAGAACCTTGCGGCTTTCTTCACTACTTTGGAGGCTTCCTTGGGATCTGCCTTCCATGGCTCCATTCCCTCGGGAAGTACAGCAACACCTAAGGGAGTCCATGAGTAGTATCCTGTATTCATACCGTGACCTGTGTAGGTTTCAGCTGCATCCTTGAATGCATAGTTCACGACAGTATATCCTGGAAGCTTCGCTTTGATACGTCTAACCTTTCCAGGATCGTTTACATAGCTTATACCATCATACTTGCTTGGCTTCCTTTGAGCTCGTCTTTTCTTTGAAGCTTCGCGGGATGTATCATGTCTGCCAAAACCCGGTTTACTGGGATATATCTCGTCAAATGTACGTCTTCCTGCCATTTAATCACCAATAGGTGGAGGATATACACCCATCGTTAAAAAAACATTCGCAGGGACCGACAAAAAAAGACTAAAAAGAGTTGTTTTTAAAAAAAACAGAAGTTTTATTTTTTTTAACTTGACTCGTATGGTTTATCCCAATACGTTTTAGGATCTGACATCTTCCCATACCCTATCAGGTCATCCATCATAACTATAAAGGGGTTAAACACTGGCAGGTTCTTAATGAACCATTTAGCCATATTGTGGAGTAAGCCCTGCTTCTTTGTAAAGGAACATGATCTGAAACATATGGAGCAGCCTGTGCCGACTTCATGCCAGTAATCGAAGCATGTCTCCTCGTTAGTGTACCACTTATAAGATCCATTTTGGTTTGCCTCTGTGGGACCTTCATATGTTCGTAGCCCATCTGATATTGATCCGCTTGGACAGTGCTTGGCACATTTCTTACATACGTCACAGAACTCAATGATGCCTGCAGGTGCTTGTGGACTCTGAGCGAGGGGGAGGTCTGTAAATATCTTGCATAATCGTACAAGGGGTCCACGCTCCCATGTGATGAGACGTCCATTTCGGCCTACATGTCCTAGCCCCGCTTGAATGGCAATAGGTACGCTAATTGCTGTATCGTTTCCCATTGGAATTGCATGATAACCTAATCCTCTAATGAATTCTGCCAGTGATCCAGCTGTCACATGCATTCTACTGTAGCCCATGTTGCTGGTGACTTCGATTGTGGTTGGAGCATAGCTGTTCTCTATGAATTCCATGGGGACGGCGATTGCTATCACATACTTGTGACTGTTCGGTATGACAACCTTCTCATCTGTCTCATACCCCTCCACGGCGTCCTCGAAGACGATGGGTCTACCGTCGTGAGTATTTGAATACACCCATCGCTTATCCAGTTCACAGAAGCCGACTTTAGTAGCACCATAAAACCGTCCCGCTTTAGTAACAACTTTAGATGCTTCCTTTGGGAGTGCATCCCATTTTAGTACGTCATCTGGTTTCTTAGCTACTCCCAGTGAAGTCCATGAATAGTACCCCTTGTTGAAACCCCGCCCTGTATAGGTCTCAGCTGCATCCTTGAATGCATAATCAACAATTGTGAATCCTGGAATCTTTTTATTCATACGATCGGATTTGAGATTACCAGTATAACCCAGTCCTTGAGATTTGTTTTTCTTACGATACAAGCTGAATGCTGTATTTCTGGGATCAAACCTCTCTAAAGAGTCCTTGATCGGGTAATAATCTTTGAATGGAATCTTCTTGGCCATTGAAAACCCCTTCAAACAAGCTTCCAGAGGAATAAAAGGTATTCCCAATATAGAAGGTACTCACTGTTTTCTTGGGATAAACTGGAATAGGCTGGATTCCAAGTAACTATCTATGTTTACCTCTGTGTTATATTCATCAAGCAGGTAGTTAAGAACTGATTTTGCCTCTGAATCATTGAAGTATTCTAGAAGGTCTCTTGCCTTGGAGGCAAAATGCTGCATTTTTTCTACGGATTTATCTATAGCCCCGGATTCATGGAATATGCGCTGAATTTCAGTCATATCGGGATCAATATTTCCTGTGTAGGAGTCTAAGAGTACTGATTTTGTAGATTCTTGGATATCAGAGTTTAACGCGTATATGAAGGGAAGTGAGATATCTCCCTTCTGAAGATCATTACTACCCTTTTCTACAGCAAGGGTATCACAGATATCATCAAAGACCTGATATGCGTTCCCAAAGAATCTGCCAAATTGAGATAGTTTTGTCAGTCCCTTTACTGGGCTTAAAGCCATTATTCCACCTAGGGTTGCGGAAGCCTCGAAAAGACTTCCACTTTTTAGGTAATTCATTTGGAGGTATTCTTCCTCTGTGATCAGTTTACTCCGGTTGTAGCTCTGGAGGGCAATACCCTGAGCCATTTTCAGGCATGCACCAGCTAGGAGCTCTACGACTTTTGGTTTACCGGTTTTAGCGGCATATTTTAATCCTAGGCTGAAGAGGCTGTCTCCTACGAGGACTGCCCTCTTGGACCCAAACTTCTCAGGAACTGATAATTGGCCTCTTCTGTATAGGTCATCGTCGATTATATCATCATGTACTAGGGAAGCACTATGAAGCAATTCTACAGCTGTGATTACTTCCTTTGTATCATGGATATCTCCATTAACAAGCTCAGCGGAGAGGGTGCAGATGATTGGTCTGAGCCTTTTTCCTCCACTGGATATAGAGTACTTCATGGGAACATTAAGTAATGGAAGAATCTTGGATAACTTGATTTCACCTAGTGACGCCTCGATGAAGGATACAATCCTCTCAGGTACATGTCGAACGGAAATCTTTGCTCCCCTCCTCAAGCTGATAAGCAGGCTCCTACATTAAAACATTATAAATCCTTCGAGAAATCTATTGAAAGCATTTTAATTCTACAAAAGGTATGAGTTGGAAAATGAAAATCTCTGATTGGATTAGTGAAACGAGGCCAGCATTCCTACTTTTGACACCTATCACATTCTCTGTAGGGTTGGCCATTGCATTCACTGAAGGACATTTTTACCCAATCAGGGCATTTTTGGGTTTGATAGGAACAGGCCTAGCCCATGCCAGCGTCAACATGCTCAATGATTACTTCGACCACGAAAGTGGATTAGACTACACGACGCAGAGAACACCTTTCAGTGGAGGAAGTGGTTACATACAGTCGGGAACCTTGAACGCAAAACGGGTTTTCTACGTTGCCCTCACACTCTTAGCAATTAGCGGTATGATAGGTATCTATTTCGTAGCCACACTTGGCTGGATGTTACTCCCTATTGTCGTCGCTGCAGTTGCTACAATCTCTCTTTACACACCATTGTTGTCAAAGATATATCTGGGGGAGATATTGACTGGAATGAATTTTGGACCCCTTATGGCAATGGGTGGCTACTTCATCATGACTGGGAATTACAGTGCCGTGAGTGTAACTGCTGGAGCTATCCCCGGAATTCTTGTTGGGATGCTTCTCTACTTGAATGAGTTCCCTGATCTTGAACCCGATAGAAGGGTTGGCAGGAGAAACATCGTGATGGTGCTGGGTTTGAAGAATGCAGCCATTGGATATGGAGTTCTGGTAGCTTCCACATACATCTCAGTGATAGTCTCAGTTTATTTGGGAATACTTCCGGTGACTACTCTGGTTACATTTCTGACATTACCCATAGCTGTGAAGGCTGTTCGAGGTGTGCTTGAGAATTATGGGGATATAAAGAACTTGATTCCAGCTTTGGGAGAGAATGTGAAACTTGTGCTTAGTATGACTGCGTTAACATCAGTCGGTATACTACTATCTCCTTTCATCTAATCTTTCTCAGCAATAGCGACAACTTGTGCTCCAAACATCCTCTCATTCATCTTGATATTTCCCAGATAACGGGACATCAGCTTTTTGAGATTAGAATTACTGGGTAGGAGCTTATATGTATCATAGAGGATGCTCCAAGGGTTCCTATACCCTCTTCCAGTAGCAAGTCCTCCTAATATTGGTACAATGTACTTCAAGTATACTCCCATGAAGCCCTGAAAGAGTGGGTTATCCGGTTTTCCAATATCAACAAGCAGCGTACGTCCCCCTGGTTTCAAGACTATTACTATCTCCTTATACATTACGGGTTTATCCAACGAGTCCCTAAGAGCATAGGCCGCAGCTACAAAGTCTATGGACCTTTGTTTGAAAGGAAGTGCCTCGAAAACGCCTCGGACGTAGGAGACCTTGTTATCTTTATTCCGTTTCTGGGCGTAGTTTATCATCTTGTCAGAGTAGTCTAAGCATATAATTGGACCCTCGTGGATGGGGCTTATCATCCGTGTAAAGTTACCGGGGCCAGACCCTAACTCGATGGCTATGCCCCTACTTTCACCTATCATTTCTACGCCAAAGATTCTTGCTTTATTATCCTGATACAAGCTGATTAGGTGGTTGACTTTCTCGTATTCTTGGATTATTGTCTCTAAAGCATCTTCGACTTCAATCCACACGGTCATCAGATGGGTCGCCTAATCAACTTCACATTGTATTATATACAGATATTCTCTTGGGACCATTACACACAATTTAATTACTGCAATTCAACCAAGAAGAATAGATCTCCATAACCAGTGGGGTTAAAATTGAATCAGGAAAAACTCGGATCAGATCTGGCTGACATCGTGGGGAATAACAGGGTTTCAACTGAACTCTATGAGCGACGGCTCTATGAGCATGACTTAGCCCCTCTTCCAACGGAGATAAGATTCATATTCAAAACAACTCCCGATGTCGTCGTTAAACCCAAAAACACTACTGAGATCTCTGAGATAATCAAGTATGCCAATAAAAACTGTATACCAATCGTCCCACGTGGGACATCATCATGGGGTTTCGGTGGAACTATCCCTACAAAGGGAGGCATTGTCCTCGAAGTCAACAACCTCAGAGAGATCAAGGATATGGACACAGAGAAGATGACGGTGACCGTGGGAGCCGGTGTACGCTGGAGTAAACTACTCGACTACCTTGAAGAAAAAGGATACACGTTCCCTGTTTACCCATCAAGTGCACCCTCTGGAACGGTTGGAGGATGGATGGCAACGGGGGGATTAGGTATCGGATCCCTCAAGTATGGTCCATTAATGGATTTGACCAATTCAATAACAGTTGTGACTCCCTTAGGTGATATTAGGAACCTGAGCAGGGATGATGGAGAAGATTTCAAGAAATATTTCCATTCTGAAGGTACACTAGGAATTATTACAGTGACAAATCTGAAGATCAAGATAAAGCCTGAGAGGATTCATCCATTGCTTGCATCTTTCAGCGACTATGATACTCTTACAGGAGTAATTGAGAAATCGATGAAGGGTTCAGCTTTACCCTTCTTCGTGGAGATACAGGATCGGGAATACTTGGATATTAAAAGATCTATCGGCATGCACGCATCCAATGCTCAGGTGGTTTGTCTCTTTGTATACGAGGGAACAGAATTGGAGGTGGCTGAATGTGAGAAATTCCTGAAACCTTTAATTTCAAAAGTTGGTGGGGTTTTACTCCCACAAGAGGATGCAGAGGAGGCTTGGGAGGAACGCTTTTACTATATGAGGATCAAGAAAGCGGGACCCACCCTACTCGCTGGAGAGGTAACCTTCCCGCTGCCCAAGTTAGGCTTTGTGGTTGAGGAGACGTGGAAGGTGAAGGAGAAACATAACCTGAAACTGGGGATCAAAGCATTCATGGTAGCCCCAGATACAGTTCTCTTCATGCCCATGTTCCTTTCGGATGAGAGAAGACGCTGGAAATATCTTAGTACCCTTCCAATTATCAACGAGATCACCAACATCGGATTCAAAGCAGGAGGACGACCCTACGGATTCGGAATCTGGAATGCCTTCTTCTTAAAACAGGTTTATGGCAGTGAGAAAGTTCGGGAGATGAAGGAACGTAAGAAACGTGAAGATCCCAACAACATCATGAATCCGGGGAAACTCTACAAGGTCACTACAAGATATGGGATACCTCTCTGGGGTACAGCTTTCAAGATAATCACATCGCTGCTGGGAATACTAAAATACTTCTAGGAGGCACATGGTTGAAACTATCTGAAATAATTAAACGGGAACTGGAATACGAACTCTTCACCTGTGCCCAGTGCGGATACTGCCAGGATGTTTGCCCAATCTACGACGAGATACCATGGGAATCAGCAAGCCCAAGGGGAAAACTATACTGGATAAAACGCATACTAACCAACGGTATCCTCAGAGAGAATATAGAAGGAGACGACAACTTCGTAGAACGTATCTATCAGTGTACCTTATGCGGAAGATGCCACAAAGTATGCCAGACCAATCTCGACACAGTCAGCATATGGAATGCAGCACGGGCAGAGATTCATGTTAGGGGAAAACAACCTAAAGCACTCAACATACTGGAAGAGAACATCAAGGAAACAAGAAATCCTTATGGGATGCATGAGGACACTCGCCTAGATTGGACTGACTATACGGATTATAATGCCCACCCGGAGAAGGAAAAAGCTGAGGTAGCTTACTTTGTCGGATGCACAACGGCTTTCAAATCTGCTAACCATGAGACAGCCCATGCAATCAGCGTGATACTTGACCATCTAGAAGAAAATTGGACCCTCTTGGGGGAGGATGAATGGTGCTGCGGAATACCCGTAATGATGTCCGGAGATGAAGAAAATACTCGTATACTAGTTGAGCACAACCTTCAAGCCATAAAAAATCGAGGTATCAAGCTACTCATAACCGGGTGCCCATCCTGCTACCGAATGTGGAAGAAAGAGATACCTCAATTTTTGCACAGGGAGATGCCCTTCGAGGTTAAACACTTTACAGAGTACATCGTCGATAAAATGAATTCAGGAGAACTATTCTTACAGGAATCCGACGATAAGATAACATTCCACGATCCCTGCGAACTATCACGCCTCTGCGGTATAGTAGAGGAACCACGTACCATACTAAATGCCATGTCAACAGAGTTCAGGGAGACCAAGGAGAACAGGATGGATGTCAGATGCTGTGGTGGTGGTGGGCTCTTAGAGGCCACAAACAGTAACCTCCGTATGAATATAGCCCAGAACAGGTTGAATCAAGTAGATGAATCCAAAGCAGAAATATTGACTTCATGCTGTCCTTCATGTAACAAGACTTTCCTTGACGCCCTGAGAGAACAAGACCGCGATATCAGAGTCCTTGATCTTGCGGTCTATATCGCTGAGAAACTTGATCTTTTAGAATAAAAAATGGGGGTTAGCTACTCTCCTTGAGGGAGGCAACGTAATCTGCCACATCCTCAAGCAGCTCCTTAGCGTCAAAGACAATCCCGTCCTTGATGGTCCAGATGACTCCACCACCGGGAACCATAGCAGTCTTATCATCATTGTATTTGGGGACACCTGTACCGTATAGTATCTTGAAATTCTCCTGGGGGTTTCCATCCACGATGGCTATGTCTGAGTTGAATCCTACCTGTATTCCGCCGACGATTTCATCCTGACCGTTTAGTATCTTCGCGTTGGTTGAAGCCATCTTGATGACATCGAGTGAGTGGAATCCAGCCTCCTGAAGGAGCTCCAGTTCACGGATTAACCCAAACCCATAGAGGGTGTACATGAAGCCACAATCACTGCCAGCAGTGATGATGCCACCACGGTCTCTGAACATTTTCAGGTAATACATCCAGATACGGTATTTCTCCTTCCAAGCTACCTCGTCAGAGGTCTTCCAGTTGTAATGATATGTCGCATGGCTGGCGGGGTTAGGACTCCAACCCTTTAACAGTGCAGGTGTGGTGTACTTGTCTAGCCACTTCCACCTGCTACAGAGTTCATATTCACGATTGATTTCGTAGACCACCATAGTAGGATTCCATGCGGTCCCATTCGCGATCATTAAATCCAGCACTGCTTCCACATTCTCCGGATATTTGGCTGCCTCTGTCCATATATGACCGGACAATCGGAACCGATCTACCTCATTGCTATAATTGTACTCTGCTGGTAGATTCTGGCTTCCGGGAATTGCTGCCTGTGGAATCCCGTATGTATGTTCAATTGTAAGGTATTCTCCTACTGCTTCAGATGCGGATACTGCATCTAGTTCACTGTTCTGGGGGATGTGCATGGCGATGCCGGCTTTCATATCAAGTGCTTTGACTTCCTCACCCATAGCCCGAAGGACATCCTCGTTGATGTTGGTGCGAGGAATCATCTTGATGCCGTCACACCCCTTTTCGTGGAGTTCACGGACCTTAGCCTTACCTTCCTCAGGTGTCAGGATGTTCCCGGTAGTACCTAGGATGACTATACGTGGTGCTGGAAGTTTGTTCTCTTTGCTCATCTTCCTGTGTTTGATGAGTTTATCATCAGTCCCAAAACCACAGGTCCTGATAGTCGTGACGCCGTGTGCTAAGAATAGCTTGTAACAATACTCTGCGGGCTTTGGTCCACACTGAGTCTCTCTGAAGGGAACATGCACATGCATGTCCACCAGCCCGGGGATAGCATACATGCCCTTTGCGTTGATCTCATATTCGGCTTCGGGTCGTTTGAAACCAGACCGTTTCAACGCACCAGGGGTTACACCAACTATCTCCTTTATTTTCTCCTCTTCAATGAGTATGTCCGCAGGACCATACGCTGGCGTCCCACGTCCGTTTATAATGTTGACGTTGCGGATTACTACACTCTTATATTTCTTACCGGTTGAACTTAATGACATTTCATTGGTAGTTACTGGAATAGGGTAATAAATTTTCCATGACAGGCATCATGTTTTTAGATTAGTTGACGCATGACCTGATGAGTTGGATCGGAAAGCTTACCCCCGGGGTGTACCAATCAGCATCAAATATCCTGAGATGCCAGTCTACAGCTTCCTTGAGAATAGTGCACGTAAGTTTCCCAACCGGGATGCTGCAATCTACTTAGGAGCACGGCACTCATACAGGAGTATATGGGAGCAGACTCTCTGCTTTGCTAAAAAACTGAGAGAGCTTGGGATTAAAAAGGGGGATAGGATAGGACTATTACTTCCTAATTGTCCTCAGTTCATCATCGCTTTCAACGCTATTCATACACTGGGAGGCATAGTAGTTACAGTAAACCCCCTGCTACCAAAGGAGGAGATAGACAGGGAACTGGAGATAACAGATTGCATAACACTCATAATTCTCGATAGGTTGCTGGAAAAACTCCCAGAAAACCACCCGAATATGGTTATCGTCGCTGAGGCAGCTTACTATGCCCCTGTACACCTTCGAATGCTCAGCAGGCTTAGATATAGAGACATGAAAGGTCCAGAAAACTCGATTAAATTTGAAACCCTAACTAGAGGTCAAAAAATCACAGAGTTCGCAGATATAGATGCAAAGGAGGATGTCGCAACCATACTATTTACCTCTGGAAGCACAGGAAAACCAAAAGGAGTGATGCTAACTCATTATTCACTGGTTGCGAATGCCCTCCAGTCATATTACTGGTTGCGGGGTTGGGGATTCAGTTCCAAACCCCAAAAGGCGGGATGGCCCATCATCCTATGTGCAATACCATTCTTCCATAGC
>RCNB010000672.1_pt1 | contig 22365 bp, 9 predicted proteins | sample 2041321 | NCBI WGS metagenome assembly RCNB01 (sample SAMN09708232, study PRJNA481090) | Marine sediment metagenome, whole genome shotgun sequencing project. | reverse complement strand
TAGAATATTTTTTCATCTTCTTCCCTTCCATCAGGCAATATAAGTCCCCGGGTAGAGGATAGATTATCAAAACTATCGCCAGGATAGGTTTGTGCAATAGCCACTTTTTCCACAAATGGCAATCTTTTCAGCTCTGCTTCCAAAACTTTGTAATCATTGCTTAGTAACGAGTCTGATTTTGTAGTAACCACTTCGCCCTTGAGTGCGATGACTTGATCAATATTAGTGCCAATGGGCTGACTTTCCAAAAAATTGATTTGTTTGGTCACCACAATAGTACCAATCAATAAAACAATCGTTGCTAAAAACTGGGTAACTATAAGCCCTTTCCGAATCGCTAAACCTTGTGAAGAAGTCTGTATTTTGCCTTTCAGTGCTTTTACAGGGGAATAGCTACTTAATAAAAATGCAGGATATAAACCCGCTAAGATCATACCCATTAAAATAAAAAAGAAATAGGGTAAAAAACTACTAATATTTGATAAACCAGAGCTGAGTTCCTTTCCAGTGATATTATTATACAAAGGCAATAGTATTGCAACCAAGATTAAGGAAATTGAAATAGCAATAAAATTCAGTAAAATAGATTCTATAAGCGATTGAATAATCAATTGTGATTTTTGGGCCCCTGAAACCTTACGAATACCTGCTTCCTTTGCCCGTTCCATAGATTTTGTAGCGGAAAGGTTTACGTAATTTAACCACGAAAGAATAAGAATTATAAATGCAATAGCTTTTAGAAATTTGATTCTGGTAACGCTGCCGTTCGCCGAAACTTCATAAGGTTTATTTGAGTATAAGTGAATATCTTCAATAGGTTCAATATTGTGCCTTTCTTCTTTGTCTTCTTCAATATCGCTGTCGATTATTTTCTGGCGCAGAAGATTTGCGTTCGTATTTGGAGCTAGTTTGAGAAATGTATAATAATTATTTGCATTCCAATTGAGTTCATGCGCCCTAGGACCCCAATCTGTCCAAGTTTTCTCAGTCTCGTAAGATATTAAGAAGGAATTTCTATAGTGGGCGGTTTTAGGCATATCAGCCATCACACCTGTTACCGTAAGGACAGCTTCTTGGCCATCTCTAAACGCGGAAATCGTCTTTTGAATAGGGTTTTCTGTTCCAAATAACTTTTGAGCAAATGATTTTGAGAGGACTATGGAATAGGGCTGAGAAAGAACCGTTTCTTTATCTCCTTTTAAAAGTGGATACTTAAATATATTGAAATAAGATGGGTCGGCCAATGAGCCTAAGGGTTGCTCCAAAATACGCTCACCTAATTGAAAGGTCATTTTTTCAAAGTAGAAAAAACGAACATAATCTAACACTTCTGGGAACTCACTTTTTATAGAAGGACCCGATAAATTATAGGTTTGCGCATCGCCAGCTACAAAGGCATCGCCTTCCAAATAATCCATATAGGTTCTGTAGACATTTTCAGATCCTTCAAATTTATCATAGCTCTGCTCATAATTTACATAGAGCATAATAAGCACAAAAGAGGCGATACCAATAGCCAAACCAAAAATATTGATAAAAGAATAGAGCTTATTCTTAAGTAAATACCGGGTAGCAATTTTTAGGAACAATTTGTACATGAATCTATTTTAGCAGTTCTATTACAACCTATCCTATTATTATGCCAAAAAACAAAGTTCTGAATATCAATACATTAAGCAAATAACGAATAAAATATTGTCAAAATATTTTACAGTGTTTGTATACTATTTTTACAGAATATTATTCTGAACGAAGACTTTTTACAGGATTTGCCCGAGCAGCGGCAATCGTCCTGATGCTAATAATTAGCAAAGCGATTACGAGCATGGCCAGTCCGCTACCTACAAATACCCACCAGCTCATATCAGTCTTAAAGGCAAAATCCTGTAACCAATTGTGCATGCCCCACCAGGCAAGAGGTATTGCAATCATAAAAGCGATACCAATGACCATTAAAAACTCTGTACACAACAAAAAGTTTAATTGTGCCAAAGAAGCCCCAAGAACTTTTCGTATTCCAATTTCTTTTACACGCCTTTGGGTAGTATACATCACCAATCCCAAAAGTCCTAAGCAACTGATAATGATAGCAAATGCGGTAGTCCAACTTAAAAGCACAGAGATTTTACGTTCTTGGGCATAAAAACGTTCGATTGTATCCTCCATAAAACGGTATTCAAAATCTGCAGCTGGATAAATACCTTTCCATATCGCTTCAATTTGAGTTATGGCCTCTGGCCACTGAGCACTATTCTCCGTAGTCAATTTAAAACTCACGACCCTAAATTGAGAACGCCTACTCCCGTATGAATCGCCTGTAAAAGCCATGGGTTCTATTTTTGTTTTTAAAGAACGTTGGTGAAAATCTTGCATTACACCTACAATAGGATGATTCTCATCATCTGCCTTAAACGTTTTTCCAATTATACTTTCCGGATTTTCAATACCTAATTGCTTCAAATAGGTTTGATTCACTACATATTCCCGTATAGTATCATTGAGCGGTAACCGACCTGCAAGTAGTTTAAGACCGTAGATATTAAAATAATCGGCATCGCCATAAATAAGCTGTAAATCTGAATTAACTTCCTGATCACCCTCTTTAAACAGGACACCCATAGAATGAGTACTAAAAGATGCCGGAGGATTCCCTCCTAGAGTCACTTCGGTAATCAAAGGTAACGCCTCCATTTTGGTAATAAAGCGTTCTTTCTTCTCTGGTGCAGGGTCGCTCCAAGGTGTATAAAAATAAGCAATGGCATCGGTCTGGAAGCCCATATCTTTTTTCATTACAAAATGTAGCTGTTTGCCCACTAGAAGCGTGGCAATGATGAAAATCTGTGCAATAGAAAACTGAAAAATGGTCAGATACTTACGTAAGTCAGATCTCTGTCCTGCCTTTACCCCTTCTATTTTCAAAACAGAAACAGGCTTATATCCCGATAATATTAATGCTGGATAAAAACCAGAAAGTAAGGTAACTACTAGTAACAGTATTACAATCCCTGCGATAGCCAAGGCATCATAATACAAGCTAAGATTTACACCTGATGGAATATAATCACTAAAAACACCTAGCAATCCTTTTGCCAAAACTAAAGATAGTACCCCAGCAGCTATTGTCAATAACAAGGTCTCTCCCAAAAACTGAAAAATCAACTGTTTTTTTGAAGAACCCAAGGTTTTACGAATCCCTATTTCCTTTGCCCGTTGGAAAGCTTGTGCCGTATTCAGGTTAATAAAATTAATACAGCCTAATAATAATAAAAACAACGCTACAAGTCCCAAATTTCGAAGTACTGGCAGACTTGCTCTTTGACTGTCAAAATCATACGTGTAGTAATTAGTATTAAAATGCAAATCAGACAAAGGCTGCATATAAAAGGAATTGGACCGATTTATAGATACCATTTCCTTTTCCTCATGTTCTTTGGAAATGGCGTCTAATACTTTTTGAACTACAGAAACGGTGGTATTGGCAGTAAGTTTTACTACTAGTTGGGAAGCGCCATTCGTATTATGCCAATGCGCATCTGTTATGGCACTAGTCATGTCCTGAAGGTCTGCAGTTTTCAGAGAGAGAAATTCCTCAAAGATAAAATCCGTTCTTTGCGAGAAGTTAGCAACTACTCCCGTTACCAAAGCGGGAATGGTATCGTTATAAATTAATGTTTTTCCTATTAGTGCAGTAAGTTCTTGATCAGGAAAATATACTTGTGCTCTAGCTTCAGAAAGCACAACAGTATTGGGTGCACTCAATGCATCTTTTTGAGAACCAGCCAACCAAGTATAATCAAAAGTTCTAAAGTATTCGTCATCTGCATAAATTACAAACTCAGGATTTTTAAAACTTAAATCCAACTTCCTGTTCTCTACATGTAAGGGGTAAGTTGTTAAAAAAGCAGATACTGCTTCCAGTTCTGGCATATTCAAATCGCTCAGAGCCCCTGCCAAAGGAACTGTTACTCCTGAATTATAAAAATTACCTTCTGGATTACTAAATTCTGTAGTTATCCTATAGATTCGGTCACCATCTGCATGGAACTTATCAAAGGTCATATCATAATAGATTATGGCACCTATTACAAAGGCTGCACTCAAACCAATGGACAAACCAATAATATTAATCATGGAAAATACCTTGTTTTTTAAGATATTCCGAAATGCTATTTTTAGATTATTCCTGAACATATTCATTTTTTTTATTTCTGTGGAGGCGAGAATCTAACCCTACTTTTCTCTCACTGCCACTTAATCTATCGAAGGCAATTAAAAATATGTAGCTTTTTTACGCATCCCGCAAAGAATCTACCGTATTAAAACTTTTATCAATTTTAATAAATCGATTTTCATGCCATACTATTAAATTCACATTATCAGATAGTTACAAAAAAAATAAAAATAACTAGTGTAAAATAATTAGACAGATTATGTATAATATATTTACATAACTCAGTCTGGACCCCTTGATGTTATATTAGAGTAGTTTACTCGGATCGTAAACTTTTTACAGGGTTAACTATCGCTGCCTTTACCGCTTGATAGCTTACCGTTAGAAGAGCAACGACAAGTGCCAAAAGTCCGGCTAGCGCAAACGTCCACCAAGAAATAGTTATTCTGTATGCAAAGTCCTCGAGCCATTTACTCATGAAATACCATGAAACAGGTACGGCCAATACAATAGAAATTAAAACCAGTTTAAGGAAATCCTTAGAAAGTAGCGTCGCAATACTTTGCACCGAGGCACCCAGTACTTTTCGCACTCCTATTTCTTTTATCCTATTCTCTGCCATATAACTTGCCAGTCCAAATAAACCTAAACAAGATATAAAAATAGTGAGTAACGTAAACATGCTTACAAGCTGCCCTGTTCTTTGTTGATCCTCAAATTTCTTGGCATATGCTTGGTCCACAAACTCATAACTAAATGGATATTCAGGGTTATATTTTTGAAAAATCGCCTCGGTTTGGGCAAGGCTTTCCGTAGTTTTTATTTTCTGACTTAACTTCACATGAATTACATTAAACCACCCCTTTGCTCCTTCTATTACCATGGGTTCCACTTTTTGAAAAGGAGATTTTAAGACAAAATCCTTAATAACACCTACTACATGCCATTCAATACCATTGTCTTTAATAATTTGACCTATAGGTTCTTTAAACTTCATTAATTTTACCGCAGCTTCGTTTATCAAAGCGGCAGTAGAATCTGTAGGATATGCAGCTAAATCAAAATCGCGACCCTCTAATAATTGTAGGCCTGTAGTTTTAACTATAGCATCATCTGCAAGAAACCTATTTACCAAAGTCTTATCATCTTCATTCTTTCCCTTCCATCCAAAACCCCAGGAGTTGCTCCATCCTTCGGTTATTGGTGCGCTTGTTTTCGTAACTGATGTAGCCGTACCAGAAGCCAATAATTCCTCTTTAATAAGCATGTAATTCTTTTCTACATCGCCTTCCATAATGGAATACACCAGATTATTTTTTGTATAACCTGCTTGCCTATCCTGGACTTTTTTCAATTGTTGCGTTACAATGATACTAGCGGTAATTAAAATAATGGCGGCGGAAAACTGAAGTACCACTAACACTTTTCTTGGCGTTATTGGACTATTCATTTTCTTAAACGTTCCTTTTAGAACCGCAGAAGGTTTAAACCCTGAAAGATATAATGCAGGGTAACTTCCTGCCAAAACTCCAGTAAGAAAAATAACGCCTAGTGCTGATAACCAAAACCAAATTGTAGTCATATCTAAGGACAGAGGTTTGTCTATTATTGTGCTAAAAAAGGGTAAGGCAATTAAAACTAATACTAGAGCCACTAGGCCAGCTAGAAAGGATATTAAAACAGATTCTCCTAAAAATTGACCAACAAGCGCCCCTTTTTCCGCTCCAATTACCTTACGTATTCCAACTTCTTTGGCACGCTTTTCACTGCGCGCTGTACTTAGATTCATGAAGTTTATACAGGCGATAATTAAGATGATTGCAGCGATAATTCCAAACATCCGAATTAAATCAATCCTACCACCAATCTCTTTGCCGTTTTCAAATTCTCCATACAACCAACTACGTGAATATGGATATAATAGGGTTTCCATTTCCGGGGAGTCCTTATCATGATTTTTACGTAAGGATTTTATCTTTTCCGAAAATGCTGCATAGTTTGTTCCCTCCTTTAGCAGTACATAGGTCGCAATCGAATTATTGTTCCAATTCTCATCATCCCATCCTTTCTGATGTAAATAGGCCCAGGGCATTAAAAACTCAAAAGTAAACTCTGTGTTTTCTGGTAAATCTTTTAAAACCCCAGTAACCTTAAAAGTGTCTACATTATCTACTTTTACTATTTTACCAATAGGAGATTCATTTCCAAATAGTTTTTGAGCAAATTCCTCCGTAATGACTACCGAGTTAACATCTTCAAAAACAGTTTCAAGATTTCCTTCAAGCAGCGGAAAACTAAAAATCTTTAAAAAATTAGGATCAACAATAGTGCCGGTAGCTTTTATCCTTTTATCATCTTTTGAGAATAAAAATGGTGTTTCGTAGAAGTATCTAGATACACCTTCTACTTCAGGATAATCATTTTCAATTACCGACGCCATTATTTTTGGAGTAGAATTCCAAGTCCATATTTCACCTTCTATAGGATATTGATTATTTACTTGATAAATTCGGTCCGAATTCTCATGAAATCTATCAAAACCTACCTCAAAGTTTATCCATATTAAAATGAGGGCTGTAACGGCCAAGCCTATGGAAAGACCAACAATATTTAATAAAGAAAAACTCTTGTTACGCACTAAATTTCTCCAAGCTATTTTAAGATAGTTTTTAAACATGGGTTTCTATTTTATATGCATCTATGACTTTCAGAACTAATTATTGCCTTATTCTGTTCTCAAACTCTTAACCGGGTTAGCCATTGCTGCCTTTATGGCTTGAAAACTGACCGTGAAAAGTGCTATCCCTATCGCTACTAAACCGGCCAGAACAAAAATCCACCAACTCATATCAATATGGTATGCAAAACCTTCCAGCCACTTGTTCATTAATATATAAGCCAATGGAAAAGCAATAGTGATAGAGATAAGTACTAATTTGGCAAAGTCGATGGTTAGTAATCTAGTAATCGTTGCTATGGAGGCACCCAGTACTTTTCGTATCCCAATTTCCTTTCTTCTTTGTTCCGCCATAAAAGCAGTTAAACCAAAAAGTCCCATTGCGGCAACAAAAATTGCCAATAGACAGAAAATGATGCTTATTTGACCAGCACGTTTCTCACGCTCGTATAATTTCTCTAGATGCTGATCCAGAAAGGAATAGCTAAAATCTAGCGTGGGCAAGACCTTAGTAAAAGCTCCCTTTAACTGTTCCATCGTATTACTTAGATTACCCGTTTTAAAACGGACTAACATATATGATTTACGCTCACCAGTATTATTATGAAAGGCATACGCACCAATGGGTTGATGCAAAGATTCGTAATTGAAATCATCTACTACGCCAACTATGGTATTAGGCACCCCAATGTAAACCTCTTTCCCAATCGCTTCTTCAGGTGAAAAACCTAAATACTGAACCGCTTTTTTATTCAATACGACTTCCACCAATGTATCTTTTTCATTTTTATTTTTCGGCAGTGTAGTTCCTGCCAGTAGCTTTAATCTAAGTACATCTAAAACCGCTGCATCTGCCACATTCGTTTGTATGTTTAAGGATTGTTTTTGGGTAACAGTTTTGCGCAAACTACGTCCGCTTACGTCAATTCCAGGATAGCCTTGAGCAAAGGCAACAGATGATACATCTACCAAACTGTTGAATTCTGTTACCAAGGCATTTTTGTTTTCCGCACCTCGTAGTCCCTTTACAGAAATTGCCACAACGTTATCTGGCTTAAAACCTAGGTTTTTATTCTGAATGAATTGGGATTGTTGGTAAATAACCAAAACCCCAACGATTAAGGCGGCAGATGCTGCAAACTGAAGCACCACAAGACCTTTTCTTACCAGTGTATTACCCTTCCCCTGTTTAAATGATGGAGAAAGAATCTCCTTTGGCATAAACCGAGATAGATATAAAGAGGGATACAATCCAGAAACTAAAGTTGTGATTAACCAAATCCCAATGATGACCATTAAAAACGAACTATTGAACAATACATCTATCTCTAATTCTTGATTGGTGATACTATTGAAACCAGGCAATACTAAAACGGCCAATACAAACCCCAAAACAATAGAAATTGCCGTGATTAGTCCCGTTTCTATATAAAAACGTGCTACCAGAGATTGTGAAGATGCACCCAAAGTTTTGCTCATACCCACTTCTTTAGATCGTTTCTGAGATCGCGCCGTGGTAAGGTTCATATAATTCATACAGGCAATCAAAAGAATGAGAACCGCTAGATAACTAAGGTTGAGGACCTCGTTGATATCTCCTATCCGTGATATATATGAATTACCGTACGTCGCAGAATACAGATGTATTTCATTTAAGGGCTGTAACGAAAACTGATACCACTGTTCCTCTTTTTCTACATTGGCATCCAACATTATTCCCATTTGCTTCTTGGTGGCTTCCAATGTTACCTTATCCTTTAGCAACACATAGGTTTCAAAACTTGAATTGGACCATGTTTTTCTATCATAAAACCAATAGCCATTGCTCGATGCCAATACCTTTGCGTCTATACTACTATTTTTGGGAAAATCCTTATATATACCGGTAACCTCCAGTTCCTTGCTGTTATCTATTTTTATAGTCTTCCCCATAGGGTTCTCTCCCTTAAAGTAAAGTGCAGCAGCAGTTTGAGACAAAAGCACCGTATTAGGCCTTTCCAATGGGTTTGCACCGTTCTTCTCTACTAATTCTACATCGAACATGGATAGCAATTCCTTGTCAACCCAATAAAATAGGTCCTCGGTAAAATTCTCATCATTTACTCTAACGGAGGCAGTTCCCCCAAAGTCATGTTTAAAAACCCTAGCAGCTGTTTCAACATTAGTGACTTCCTTCTTTAATGCCGAAGCGGTTACTGGTGGTGCAGTCGCCCAGATGTCAAAACCAAAATCACCTTCGGTTTCTACCAAAACCCTATGAATCCTATCTTTTTTGGAATACATTGAATCAAAACTCCGCTCGTTAGAAATATAAAGGAACAATAACATTACAATGGCCAAACCAATAGATAAGCCTACAATATTAATAGTGGAAAACAAACGGTTGGTCTTTAGGTTACGCCAAGCAATCTTTAGATTGTTTTTAAACATAGTAGTTTCGTTTTTTACTTCATTTTAAAAGATTCCCGATGTCCGGTTTTGTTACAGTTAATTATGGTAGATATCTAATTTTATTTTAGAGTTTGATTGTTTTTAATATCAATCTATCTCTTAGACATTGACTTACGTTTACAATTCGTTCGTTCCTATAAATCAGACGACGGCACTTAATCGCTAGGGAAGAGTTTTTTGTATTAACCTATAAGCCATATTATTTAACTTCTCCCTTTTAAAGTTAGGGGCTTATTCCGTTCGTAAACTCTTAACCGGGTTCACCGTTGCCGATTTTACTGCTTGTATTCCCAAGGTTACCGAAGTGATTAAAAAAGCAATAAGTCCCGCGAGTGCAAACATCCACCATTCTATGGAAATACTGTAAGCGAAACTACCCAACCAAGCGTTCATCATATACCAAGCAATAGGAAAAGCAATCAATGCTCCAATACCCACTAAAATGATATAGTCCTTAGACAGTAACACCACTATTTTCAAAACACCCGCGCCTAAGACCTTGCGGATGCCAATTTCCTTTATCCTTCTTTTTGCCATGAAGGAAATAAGACCGAACATGCCCAAGCAGGAAATAAAAATGGTCAGCAAGGCTACTATATTGACTGTTTTCAGCATGCCTTCTATCAGACGGTATTGACCACTTACTTTTTCGGTCAGGAAGCTTTGGGCAAAGGTTTTTCTGGAATCTATTTTGGCAAAGGCAGCTGCCATGATATCCTGTACTGCTTTTTCCTGACCTTCCATCACACGCACAGATAGGTAGCGATGAGATGACAAATTTTCTTCGTCCCTATAATAATGTACCAAGGGTTCTACAACATTTTGAAGATCTTGATAATTAAAATCTTCCATAACCCCAACAACGGGCTCGCCAATAAAGTCACTATTCTTAAACTTTAGGCGTTTTCCTTCAATGGATGTCCACCCAAAAGCCGCCATTGCACTGCGATTGATGATTACGGAGCGTTCGGCTCCATTGTCCAATGTGCTATCAAAATCCCTGCCTTCAATTAAGGGAATTTTAAGCGTTTCTAGGTAACCATCATCCGTATAAGAGCGACGAATGCGCACATCAGTATCTGTATTAGGATCATAAAAACTAGTATAATTAAAGTAATAATCAGACGGTACAGACTCGCTAGCAGTTACATTGCTTACATAAGGGTTGGCCTCCAAATCATCCAATAACGCTTTAAAACTGGAATTGGCAGCATCTATATTTTTATAGTCCAAATCAATATTCCCCACAATGACGTTTTCACGCTCAAAACCTAAATCGGCTTTCTTCATAAATCCTATCTGACTATTCAAAATAATGGCTACACAGATAAAAAGTATAGCGATAGAAAATTGAAGAATGATAAAGGCGTTTTTAAAGAAGAAATTGCCTTTTGCACTATCTATCTTTCCTTTGACACCTTGGGAAACCGGCACAGAAACAAAACGTAAGGTAGGAAGTATCCCCACTACGAGGGTAACGGCTATTCCTAAGGCAATAGCGCCCAAGACCATAAGATAATCATCAGAAAAACTAAAATTAATCTTGCCAAAATCAGCACCAAAGACATGGTTCAATTGGGGTAACAAAACGCCAAGGAAGAGTCCACCAGAAATCAATACGGATAACAATACCAAAATACCATTTTCCAAACAAAACTGCGTAATTACGCCTTTTCTACTCCCACCTAATATTTTCCTGACCGCAATATCTTTTGTTCTTCTGAACATGGTAGAGGTATTCAAATTCAATAGGTTTACCAGCACCAAAAGCAACACGAAAAAGGATGTTGCGATATTGCCGCCAATAATTATTCCCACAACAGGAATAGCATCCATTCGCCATTCAGCGTGTGGTCTAATTTCCATTCTTGAAATAATCGTTGGATCTGAATAATTGTCTCGAACCAATTGATCTATTCGCTTCTCTAATTGACGAATATCCGTTTCTGGACGAAGCTTCAGATATACTGGCGAAAAACTATCGCCCCAATTCATCTGCCTTTCAAAACCGGGATTACCTTTTAATAAAGTATTCGGTAATAAAACGCCCATACGAAAAGCGGAATAGGGACTTATAGGCTCTAAAACACCGGTAATAGTTAAGTTTAGAGTATCTGCGGCTATTAAGGTTTTCCCTACTGGGTTTACTTCCCCGAATAGTTGTTGGCTTACTTTATCTGTTAATACAATAGAATATTTTTCGGTTAAGGCCGTACTTTGATTTCCGTGTTTCAAGGGCAACCCAAAGACCTCAAAAAATTCAGGATCGGCATAGTCGGTCCGGTTTTGAAATTCTTTATCGCCTACTTCCAACCAAATATTACCCCAGCCATGTAAGTGGGTGCCTGCCTCTACTTCAGGGGAGGTACTTATTATTTTATCCAATAAAGGGTAAACGGCTTCATTATAGTCGTTACCATCAGTAAGATGTGTTTTTAAATAGTAAATATGTTCTTGTTCTGGTATGTTGGCATCAGCTACGTAATACGCGTAAACGGAGAACATAAGGGTTAACACACTTCCTATTCCGATACTAAGTCCCAATAGATTAAGGAATGAAAGCATCCTGTTTTTCCAGAGATTCCTTAACGATAGTTTTAGGTGGTTCAGTAGCATCAGTATGTTCTTTGGTCATTTCCTTTTTCAAGGAAATCTGTTCAATTGTTTCAAAAAAATAAATGATCTTCAAAAGCTATCCTCTTGTTCACACATATTAGGAAATCGATTTTCATGCCATGTTTTTAAAAGATTGAAAACGTGATGCTTATCTATACTAATTATTGAAATTATATTTTTATTGTAAAAATTTTTGACAGTTTTTGTACAAGAATTTTACAGTGAATTATCGTATTCGCATTATTTGGTTAAAGATGATTACAAAAAGAGACTAATACGAAAATGCAGTTGAACGTACCCATCTTGCTGTGGCTATAACATATCTTGAATAAATCAAAAAACACCTTTTGTCTATTTTTTCTCTAACCAACGCGTAACGGAGTTATGTTCACCTTCAAGGGTAATTTTGTAGAAATTTGATGGTAAATGAGAAATATTTATGCTTACTTTCTCGTTCTTGATTCCAACTTCAGCAATACGTTTGTATTCGTCCATACCACCCTTTTGAAAGGCGCTAGTTGGACTCATCCATATTTTAAGTTTTCCATTTTGGTCATATGCGTCCCATGTTACGTTTAAAACATCATCCTTAAGAACTGCTTTGGCATTGGTAATGGAAATTTTACCGGTTAGGGGTACGCCGTCTATCTCTCGAAGTCGTTCCTTTGCAGGTTTGATATTCAATGCGCGTAGCATCGTTGGCATAATATCAACAATACCCGGCTGTTGATTTTGGAAGTAGTCGTTTAGTTCCTTGGCATTGGTCACAATCCAAGTGTCACGCTCTCTATCTGACTGGCCGCCATGCCCTTTTCCATCTTTTGCGGTTCGCCCATGATCGGTGGTAATCCATAGCTGCCAATCTTCGTTGAAGTTTTTTGTTCTATATTGGGTCGCTTCCCAGATGCGACCAATTTGACTGTCCATCATTTTTATTGCGTCATGAAACTGTTGGCTATCCCCATATTTATGGCCCATATCATCGGTATATTCTAAATATACCCAGGAAAGGTCTGGGGCTTCCATTTTAACATATCGGGCAGTTTCGTTTGTGACATGTTCATCTATCTTGTGGATGTATAAGGTATCATCATCATGGGGAAATGCAATGGTGTCTAGTTCAAATCCGTCAAAATGGTAGTCCAGTTTGATGTTTCCTGTGGCTGGCAAATCTTCCCCGACCAATTTGATACGGTTGTCTAACCAAGTAGAAAAAATAGCTGTTTTTATTTCTGGCCTATGTTCTTTTGCAAATCTAAAAACGGTCCAATAATTATAATTTGGCTCCTTAATAATATTACCCCATACATTATGTTTATTGGCCCAAGTGCCCGTAAGCAAGCTATTGTAGCCAACAGCTGAAATGGTCGGGGTTTCAGAATACCCACCTTTTTCACCACCAACATAAGCACGAGTGTACCCTCCTTCCTTTGCCAAGGCATCAAGGTTTGGAGTTTCTACTTTTTCTATGGCATCGGAAGAGATACCGTCAACAATGACAAAAATTACTTTTGTTTTCGACTCTTGTGAAAAGACAAAAACACCTAAAAAAAATGTAGCTACTAAAGAAAAGGTCTGTTTTGTCGACATATGTTTAAAAGGGATAATTAAAAATTTATTCGGTTCGTAAACTTTTCACAGGATTCTGTTTGGCAGCCTTAAAACTATGCCAGCTTACCGTTAACATTGTGATTACAATAACAATACTTCCCGCCATGAGAAACATCCAAAGTCCAACATCAATTTTATAAGCAAAGGCTTCCAGCCATTTATTGGCTGCAATATAGGCGATGGGCATGGCCACTACAAAAGCAACCAGTAACCATTTTAAAAAATCGGTATTGAGCATGACCAATATTTCTGAGATACTCGCCCCATTTACTTTTCGTATACCAATTTCCTTGAACCTTCTTTGAGAGACCATTAAAGAGAGTCCCAATACACCCATAGCACAAACAAATACCGCAATAAGGGCAAAAATTAAAATCAAATTTTTCTGTAGTAACTCTGTTTTATACTCGTTTTGATATAGCGTGCTAACTTCAAAATATTCCATAGGATATTTTGGAAACATTTCTTTCCATACTTTTTGAATAGCGCTTACCGCTTCCGTTTTGGAAGACGGTGTATAGGAAATCGCAATATTTTCCAACCAGCTATTTTCTCTTTTAAAAAGTGCCAACGGCACCACTTTGGTCTGTAGTCCGGAGAGATGAAAATCTTCGACTACTCCAACAATTTTTCCTTTTGGAATAGCCACGCCTTCCACCGGAGAAATTAGAGCGAAATCTTTACCGATTACAGTACTGGCTTCTTGAAAACCTAAATAACCTAAAGCCGTTTCATTAATAATATATTCTCCATTTCCATCTTCATCTGTATTGCTTTCGGTGAAATTTTGTCCGCCCAAAAACGGTAGTGCAAATACATCCGTAAAAGAGTAATCACAGGAAAAAACTCCTATGTATTTAGTATCTGGATTTGGAACATCTTGCATGGTAAATGCAAACATGTCATTCGTCTCTCCACCAGGTGGTGCCATCATTGCAGAAACCGAACCGATGCTGTTTTGCGCTAAGAGCTCTGACTTAAAAACAGCAAATTTCTTTTGCACCTCAGCATGAACAAAAGGGATGCATAGCACATTATCTTCTTTGGCTCCCATGGAATTACCAAGGGCGTAATCCGTCTGGCGTGAAATAACAATAACACCCAACAACAATACAATCGCCAAGGCAAATTGAGAGACCAAAAGTACTTTATGCGTTTTTACGGTTCCTTCTCCCTTCATCTTTTTATCTAATGAGAAGTTCTGAAAACGGCTTTTAAAAACGGGTTGTATTCCGGCGAACAAACTCAAAAAGGAAAAGAACAAAATAATACCAACTGCAAACCATCCATTTCCTTCCAATAGATTCAATTGGTAACGGTCAAAAATAAACTGATTCAATTTCATAGTACCCAATAACACCAAAAACAAGGAAGCACAAATTATAATTCCACTCTCCAATAGAAAATAACGGGTCATGATACGCTTGGAGGAGCCTAGTATTTGATTTAATGCCAAAAACTTGGTTAGATAACCCGCCATACCCAAATTTAAACTGGTGAAATTACTAAGGGAGATAAAAAGTAAAATTAAGGCGGCAATGGCTAGCAAGTATATATTAGCCGTGCTTCCGTTCGGTTCTATCTCACGCAGCAGGTTTGAGTTTAAGTGAATCTCTTTTATATTCATTAAATGCCCCTGCATTTTTGCTTCGTTATCGACTTCTATGCCTTGCAATGCATTTAAGCTCGTAGAAATCTTATCAGTAAGACCGGTAGCTTTGACCTTTTCTTTTAAAAGCAGGTAAACATAAGCCCAGCCTTCAATAACGTCCGTACCTGGCATAATAAGCAAATCTGGATGTAGATGACTTTGCTGTGCAAAATCTTCCATGACACCCGTTACCGTAAAATCTGTTTCCAATGAATTGTAGTGGCCTGGCGGCAGTGAAATAACCTGACCCATTGGATTTTCATTACCGAAAACCTTTTGTGCCAAAGAACTTGAAATTACAGCAGTACCAGGCTCAGCTAACGCAGAATTACGGTCTCCATCTTTAAACCTAACATCAAAAACTTGTAAAAACGTATCGTCTACGGCAAAGGCTTGGGCTATAGCATAGAGTTGTTCTCCTTTTAGAATAAGTTTGTCCCGCAATGGCATTAGTCGCACCGCAGTTTCAATTTCTGGAATTTGCTTAACGAGTTCGGGTATTGTTTTTGAATCAGGGACGCGTGCAAACTCATTCCCTTCAAAAATATCGGGATGCGTGATGGTCAGCCTATATATTTTATCAGCCCTAGTATGTGCTTGATCATAACTGAATTCGTTCTTTAGGAAAAGGGCAATAAACAATACACCGCACAATCCTAAGGACAAGCCTACTAGTTTAATCCCATTTAAAACAGGTCGCTTCCATATATTCCTAAATGCATATTTTAAAATCATACTTCTAGTTTTCTTATTTTAAACTTAGCCTTTTTTCACTTGACCTGAGTTTAGGTTTTACTATGCTTGGAACTTTAAATAGTACTGGGTCGCTTTTCACCTTTAAAACAAATAGCCTCACTTAAATATTTCCTTTCCTGTCTTAATATCATTAAGTACCCCATCGATATATCTGATAAAGTTTTTATCCTTGGTATTGGTTTTAGCTGATTCACAAAACTGTAGCGCCTTTTTCTTATTTCCTGTATAAAAATGACCACTTACCATACCTAAATGGGCATATACATCATCTGGGTTTTTCTTTAGGTTCATTTTAAAAATATCAAATGCCTTTTTGTGTTCGTCATTGTGATTTAAACTAATGCCATAGTTCACCAAATCTTCAGAAGTACCCATCGGAAATGCTCTTTGCATCACAGAATCAGCCTTTTGCTTTCTGTCTAGCTTACCCAAAAGTCCCGCATAAGTTGAAAGCGTCTTAAAATTTGCTTCCCCAAAATAAGTATTGATGGAGCGATCTGCCCAATCTAAACCTTCCTTTAAATTAATATCGTTTACCAAACAGTAGTTGGCCGCTGTATGTAGATTTTGCCAATACCTATAGAAAATACCAGAATTAATCTCCTTCCTAAAAGATTCAATTTGAATTTTGTGGAGATCCACAGATACTATAAAAGGAATTCTTGTCTGTTCCCAATCTAAAACCACTACGGCACTACTTTCGGTTTGCTCAACAAAAGAAAACACAAGTCTTTCTACAAGAGAATCTAATTTTTTAAGGGAAACGTCTACCCGCAAAGCATCATCTTTTTCATCATAATAAAAACTACCCCAAGCTGTATTAAATTTGGAAAATACTAAAGTTGCTTTTTCAACATCCATAGCAATAAAGAATCCATACTTTCCTTTGCTCAATGGCTGCCCTTCTATAAGAACATCCGTAGAAAATTCAATGGTAGTGTTTTCGTTAGCCCCTGCTCGCCAAGGTGCTGCTTTACTTGTGCCATAGCCTAAATTGGTAAAACCATAATGCACCAATTGCCCCCAAATCTTCCCTTCGCGACCATTAACAGCGGGTCTGGAATAGTTAATAATTACCTCGGCAACACCGATATGTTCGGAAACCATGGCCTTTTTATTACCGTCCCCAGGCAGTGTAATCTGTGCTTGGACACCTAAAATGCAAAGAAAAATAAAGAAGACTGTACAGAGTTGATTTTTCATATTCATAAATTTTAGTTGTTTTTAATCTGGTTTACCATGATAGTATTTTCAAATGTTATTCTTCTTCGCTTGCACTTGTGAAACAACACTAAACTATTGTGTTACAACAGAATTAAATCACCATGTTCAGTATTATTTGATTCTAATTTAGACTAAACCATTTTAAATTTAAATTCTCTATCCTCGTATTCCCTGACTTCTATTGTTCATTAGAAGTTTTTTCTACTCCGTCCGCAAACTCTTTACTGGGTTCTGCTTTGCTGCTTTAATTGCCTGAAAACTAACCGTAAGCACTGTTACTGCCATAGCGCCTAACATGGCGAATGCAAAAATCCACCACTTAAGAATTACACGATACGGATATTCCTGCAACCACCCATTCATCACATAATAGGCAATGGGTATAGCGATAAAACAAGAGATGACCACCAACTTAAGAAAATCTTTGGAAAGCATATTCCACACATTAAAAACCGTTGCACCCAAGACTTTACGAACTCCAATTTCCTTGGTACGCTGCTCGGCTACGAAAGAAGTCAATCCAAAAAGTCCCAAACAACTTATTAAAATCGCCAAAGCCGTAAAGATTCCGGATAAGGTTCCTATCCGTTCTTCAGAAGCAAATTTTTCTCCATATTGATCGTCTACAAATTGATATTCAAACGGAACATCTGCAAAATGCTCCTTAAATACCTTCTCCACAATAACCAAATTCTGAGTAGCACTCTGCTTTGGATTTAACCGTAAATTATAATAGCTGCCATTATCGGAGCGGTCATAAACATACATGGCCTGTTTTACGGGTTCGTAGGGCGACTGTGCAATCATATCCTCTACTACGCCAATTATCTTTAAAGGTGGGTCTGGGTCTTCCTCGCTATCATCCTTTAATAATTGTCCTATAGGATTTTCCATACCTAGGTATTTTTTAGCGGTTTCGTTAATTAAAACGCCCAAGGAATCTGTTGCGAAATCCCTAGAAAAATCCCTTCCTTCCACTATTTTTAAACCTAAGGACTTGGCATACTCGGGAGAAACTTCTGTCCATGCAAGATCTTCTTGAAACCCTTCTGGTTTTCCTTCCCAAGTAAATCCGCTTCTATTGGACCATATTTGTGTAGTGGGGCTACTGGAGGTGGACATTTCTAACACTGCGCCAGATCCTAGAAATTCAGTTCGCATCAATTCGGTCTTCCCTGAAAAATCTTGACTAAAGGTTGGTATTTGAATCAATCCTTCCTTGTCATATCCAACAGGACGGTTCTTAGCATAATTAATTTGTTGCATTACGATGACCGTTCCAATAATAAAAGCTACGGATACCGTAAACTGTATCACTACTAGAATTTTTCTTGGTAGACCGGCATATCGCCCCACTTTAAACGTGCCTTTTAATACATCAACAGGTTTAAAAGAAGAAAGATATAACGCCGGATAACTCCCCGCCAATAATGCCGTAAAAATGATAAACCCAACAGATATACCCCAAAAAGAACTACTACCCCATGGGAATACAATTTCCTTTCGAGCAAGTTCATTAAACCCTCCAATGCATAACAGTACAATGATTAAGGCTATGACGTATGCCAAAACGACTACTAAAAAAGACTCGCTCAAGAACTGGTAGATCAACTGCCCTTTCTGCGACCCAATAGATTTTCGAATGCCTACTTCCTTTGCTCTTTTCTCTGACCTTGCCGTACTTAAATTCATAAAATTGATGCAAGCCAATAACAAAACAAAAGCACCAATAATACCAAATAGCCAAACGTATTTGATTCGACCTCCTACCTGTTTTCCATTCTCGAACTGACTTCTCAGATGCCAATCTTTCATCGGAAATAGAAATAATTGAGGATTAAACTCCGCCGCATCTTCCGCTAAATTCTTTTTAACGTCCTTTATGGTAGCCGTAACATTGGCTATTGTGGTATTGTCCGTTATCTGTGCGAACATCTGAAAGGAATTATTACCCCAGCTATCCTCCGAATTTCGCACCCATTCCCGCGTAGCCAAATATTTCTCCCAGGGAATGATAAATTTAGTATCAGTAAAAGCATTGTTAAACGGAATATCGGTGTAGACTGCACTTACGGCCAGGTCAAATTCATTACTAACCTTCACTACTTTACCAATAGGGTCATCATTTCCAAAAAGAGCGGTTGCCGTAGATGCTGATAGCATTATGGAATTTAGTTCCCTAAGCCCGTCTTTTTCTCCTTTTATTACATTGAGATTGAAAAGTTCAGGTGCTTCGCGCTGCATATAGTTACCTGGTCTTGATAAACTTTTCTCACCATATTTCAAATAACTATCGTTGGTCCATGAAGCCATAATAAGGTGCTTAAAATTATCCTTGTAACCGTCCCTTAAAGCCTTTTCCAAGGGTCTAGGAATAGCGGGACCCGTTCCCGTATTTCCATTAAAAGTTTGTGACTGAAAGATTTGGGCAATTTTCTCCTTATTGGGAAAGTAGTTATTATAGGAAAGCTCGTCCTGGACCCAAAGTCCAATAATCAGCGTAACGGCCATTCCTAATGCTAGTCCACCAATATTGATAAATGAATAACCCTTATTGTTCCAAAGGCTCCGCCAAGCAATTTTTAAATAGTTCTTAAACATAATTTATAATTTTGATTGATGATTTATTCTGAACGTAAACTTTTTACAGGGTTAACTATCGCTGCTTTTATACTTTGATAACTTACCGTCAATATAGCAATGCCCACCGCCAAAAATGCAGCTAAAATAAACACCCAAATATCTATTGCTATGCGATATGAAAAGTCTTCCAACCATTTGTTCATGGCTAACCAGCCTATAGGCAATGAAACCAATATCGCAACACCGACCAGTTTCAAAAAATCTATGGTAAGTTTATAGGTTATCTGACTCACGCTTGCGCCCAATACCTTTCTAACTCCTATTTCTTTTGTGCGCTTCTCTGCATTAAATGCAGCTAGACCAAAAAGACCCAGACAGGCTATTAAAATAGAAAGTATAGTGAAAGTAATAAATATTTGACCCAAGTTTTGTTCCGCTTCATAAGTAGAATTAAAGGCTTCATCCATAAAGCGATAACTAAAGGGCTGTCCTGGCGCAATCTTATTCCATATTTTCTCAATAGCAGTAATAGTATTGGCATAGTCCCAAGATTCTAATTTAACGGCCATCGATCCTGTAGACAATCCTACCGTAAGACTTAAAGCTCCAATATCTTTACGAAGTGATTCATAATGGAAATCCTTAATCACGCCAATCACTGTTAAGAATCTTGCATCTTCTTGACCCAAATCTCTTGAGAGTCTCAGTCCAATAACCTCTTCCGGTGTTTTGCCTAATATCTTCACCGCAGATTCATTAATAACCATGGCTGTAGAATCCGCAGTAAACTGTGTATTAAAATCACGACCACCCACTAATTCCATATCAAGCGTAGAAATGTAGTCCATATCAACATTCCAAATTTGCATATTAATGGTATTCTCCTGATCAGTAGAGCCGTCTATAAAAAAACTTGTGTTGCTACGATAAGAGGGCGTTGGCAAGAAACCTGATAGTGACACATTAGAAACCTGCCCTAGTTGTTGAACTAATTCCTTAAAAGCTAACGCATCGTCACCAACGGCGAATACATCTTCAATAATTAATACCTGACTCTTATTAAAACCTAAATCTTTGCTCTGAATAAAATTTAGCTGTTGGTATACAATTAAGGTGCTGACTATTAGAAAAACCGAAATGGCAAATTGGAAAACTACAAGGGTATTTCTAACCTTTCCTCCGCCTATACTTTTCTCTCCCGAACCTTTAAGCACTTTTACAGGAATAAATCTGGACATAAAAAAAGCGGGGTATGAGCCTGAAAGTAATCCTAATATTAGTGTGGCAAAAAGTACTATTACCCAGAAGGAAAAACTATTAAAAGGTATTGAAATAGCCTTGCCTGCCAAATCATTGAAAAATGGTAATGCTACTATTGCAATAATAATCGCCAAAATAAGCGAGATAAAAGTTATTAAACCAGATTCTATCAAAAACTGCTTTAAAAGGCTTGTTTTTGTTGAACCCAATGTTTTACGTATACCTACTTCTTTACTTCTTTTTAAGGAATGAGCCGTAGAAAGGTTCATAAAGTTCACACTTGCCAATACAATCAAAAACATTCCTATAAAAGATAGGATGTAAATATTTTGCATACTACTGTTGGCGCTCATTTCACTATCTAAATTAGAATACAAATGAATTTTGGTCAATGCCGTGGTGCTAAAATTTAAGTGGTTACCGGAAGTTTTAAATTGTTCTTCTGTAATCCCTGGAAAAAACCGCTGTGCATATGGAATAACATAAGTGCCAAACATCGATTGCAAGGGCGCTTGGAAATCATTTATAACAGCTCCGGGAATTAGTTTAATGAAGGTATTATAGTTATGACTAGTCCACTCCATACTCTGGGCATCCTCATATCCTGCCATGGCCATAAATACAGTGTAATCTCTTAAAAAGGAGTTTTTTGGCATATCACTTATAACACCAGTAACCGTATAAGTATCTGTATTATTCAGCATAAGGGTCTGGCCAAGGGCATTCTTTATGCCAAAATGCTTTTCAGCAGCGGTTTTGGTAAGAATTAAAGTATTCGGTTCATTTAAAGCAGTATTGCTATCACCTACTAGTAAATCCAATCCGAACATCTCAAAAAACGAAGCGTCCACATAAGTTGCATTGGTCTCTTTTGTATTTTGATTTGCACTATTTTTTCTAATAAGTATACTTCCTCTGGTATCAAATCTTGTTGCCAATTGTACTTGTGCAAAATCGGCTTCCAAGGCAGCTGCCATTGGTGCCGATACTTCTGCCATTTTGCTTTCCGTACCTCCAAATTTTACATCTACATTTATGCGATGAACACGTTCTGCGTCAGCAAACATTTTATCAAAACTCAATTCATTATAGATATATAATGAAATAAGTAAACCTCCGGCCATACCTATAGCAAGTCCGAAGGTGTTTAGAAAAGTAAAAAACGGTTGTTTCTTTAAACTTCTAAAAGCGATTTTTATATAGTTTCTAAACATGACTGATGATTTAATGATTGATGATTTATTCTGAACGTAAACTCTTTACAGGGTTAACTATAGCCGCTTTTATACTTTGATAGCTTACCGTTAGTACTGAAATTAAAACTGCCAAAAAAGCCGCAAGTACAAACACCCACCAGGGTATGTC
>RCNB010001487.1_pt1 | contig 22406 bp, 24 predicted proteins | sample 2041321 | NCBI WGS metagenome assembly RCNB01 (sample SAMN09708232, study PRJNA481090) | Marine sediment metagenome, whole genome shotgun sequencing project. | reverse complement strand
TTTTTCGCACTCCTCGAAGCCCTCGCACTCGTTACAGGTGAAGTAACCGTTGTCCACGGCGCACTGGCGCACCTCGCATTTGGACTCGCCGCCGTCTACCTCCCTGCAGTTTGTCTTACACCTGAGGCCCCCCATGAACTCAAGCATGTCAATGAACTTGTCGTACTCTGCTAGTTGGGTGGGGAAAACGTGGAACGCTGTCTTCTCGAACTCGTACCTGTCCAGCACCTTGAGGAACTCGCTGGAGGCATCCGCTATCACTCCCGAGCAGCCCAGGCAGTCGCCGCAGTACATGCCGCAGTACCCGAGTAGTCTACGTTCAGACATACAAGTTGTAGGTTTCAGTAATGAATAATTAGTGATATCTTGAATAGTATCAAGATAATTTATCCACTACTTACCTTTTTCCCTCCTTTGATTTAGGATTCGTTACGAGTTATAAAAATCTAATGAAGCCTAGCTGTACGAAAAGCTGGCTGAGGAAGAAGCCTGACCAGAAACCAATATGACGCGCGCGCGTTTATTTTAAAAAAAAATAATGGGTTTATTATTCCCCATTTAGGCATTGAACAGTTCTTGACTCGTGCCATGGCATAAGACTGTTGACAGTGTACTCGTCAAGATGTTTATCTGACTTCCAGATTAATACAATTCCCTCAGTAGTACCCCAAGGAGAACCATAGAAATCTAGTTCAAATCCCTTCTTTTTTCCCTCTTCTCGAATCTTGGCGATCAGTTTTGGTATTTCACCGGCCCGATAACGTTCCATGTATTCGGGAGTTGGTTGACCGAACGTAATGTATCTGTACTTCATTTCATTTTCACTCCATTCTTCTTGGTTTTACGAAGAGATCGATTGCTCCGTGAGTCATTTTGGAATAGTCTCGTGGCGCTCCTATTGATCTCCACGATTCTCTTACTTTTGCATAGCTTTCCGCCTCATAAATGACTGCGTGATGCCATTTTTTTGTGTGGGGAACCCAGTAAGACTTGAAGGTTACACCTTCAGTTTTCTTTGCTGCGCCTTTCCATCCTGTAACGAATGTATCTAGCTCTTCGACAGTTCCTGCCCAGTCGAAGTAGAATATTATTAATTCCATTTGTTTTCTTTCCTTTGATTAAGCTTACAAGGGTTGTTTTCTTGTTAGCCGAACCTAAATAATGCTCATCATCAAATTATTTAACATTTTATCCATCATTAAACGTTAAATATATTATTCACAGAGTATCTCTTGGTGAAAAACCATACCTACAATTACGATAACATTGTACACTTTGCCCCAAGAGAAACGAGAAGCATTGATGAAAGGACTAACAGAAGCAGCTCACAAAGTTCTCCCCGAGGTACCAAAAAACGCTTTCTATGTATACATAAGAGACTATCCACCTGAAAACATTGGAATAGGTGGAGTAGTGTTACCAAAATACATGGAATCACTCGGAGAATCATAACATCTCCTTTTTATTTTCATTAATCTACCCTATACGCGCGCGCAAACAATGGACACCCCCCCTAGTGTCCATATATTCTACAATAAACCACTCTAAATTCCACTGCGCGCGCGTGGCCTAGTAGCTCTTGGGCTCAGGGTCCCTGTCAAGAGTGCCGACAAGGCAGTGGATGCTGCCGCTGTTCCTGGGCCTGATGAGGCTGTTGATGTGAACCTCGACCACCTCGATTCCGACGCTCTCGAACCACTTGGTCGCCTTGGGGTACTGGTCGCTGGTGATAATCTTCATCGGCTCCAATACGACTCCACAGTCAGGCCCCTTTGCGAAGCCTCGTGTGTCGATGCTCACCAGGTCATCCGGAGGCTTGATGAAGTTCCAGTCCATCTCCGTCTCCATCCAGTCAGTGAGGTAGTGGTCATAGTAACTCGCCTCGCCCACGGTGGTGTGCCTGTCAACCATGCTGTAGTGGATGGTCCCCTTGCGTGTGCCGTATCCCGGCCCCATTCTGATGTCAACCTCCGGGTCCTGTGCCTTGATGATGTTGGCGTACTGGTTCTGACCCCACTCGTTAGCCCTCATGACGCCGGGCTCCCTGGTGTTTCCCCTCGGGAAGTGGACCTCGATGATGGCGTGCTTCTCGTCAAGCCAGCCGCATGGGCCGCCCTCCACCATTCCGTCGCCAAAGACCATCCCCACAACAGGGATACCGTGTTCCGCAAGGGTCTGGTACGTTGGCAACTCCTCCCCCTTCCTGATGCTGTCGTACATCCTCATGATGATGTGTCCGTACACCGCCGGGTGGGCGACATCATCACAGTAGATTGACTTCACCGTGTAAGGCGGGTCATACGGGTCTGGCTTCCTGATGATTACCTCCACCCCTTCCCCCTTGAAGGCGTCCACCAGTGTCTCGTGGTGCTCCACCAGCTCGTCAAGGTTGGGCTTCTCCATCATCCTCCAGGCCCTCCAGCTGTCCTCATATGGGGGCCAGGGCGTGGGGTCACCCACGCTCAGAAACTCCTTCCCCGGGCGGTGCAGGAGCACCGTGTTGAGCTTGCCTATTGTGGTGTTGGCCTTCCATTTCCTGCCCCATATCTTGGGCATCTCGTCCTCGAACTGGGTGAGGACTTGGGGGTGGAGCCTGTGATAGGTGTCATGCAGGTCGTCCCCAGCGCTCTTGTAGTCCGCTGATTTCTTCTCGATGTCAGCCATAATAATTCACTCTATCATCCTGCCGATTGTATAAAACATCTACGAGAATGGTGGGTCTATGTGACCACGTCGTCGTACTCGTCATTAAGGGTCTTGAACGGCAGAATCTTGAGCACCTGGTTCTCGACCCTGTACCCGCGTATACCGTCGTAGTTGATTCCCGCCCCCTCTATGAGCTGCAGCGCCCTGTCCTCGAAGCCTTCGGGGACGTACAGGAACAGCTTCTTGAACTCCCTCCCGTATGGGGCGACATCCGAGAGCGCCTGCCACCTGGGTACGCTGCCCTCGTTGATGTCCTCCTTGGACTCGACTACGCCTAGCTCCCTCAACGATCCGTCCGCGTTGGCGATGACGATGCTGGGGTACAAAACCCCCACAGGTGTGTGGATGCCGTACCTCTTGGTCTCGTCGTTGACGATGGTCTGTGTCTCGTTTGTCCACGACTCCTGGTCCACGAAGGGGAACCTAGTTGCAGCAATGATCCTGATTATCCTGTGCCTCAAAGTGACTGGGTTCATCATGAAGTATCAAGAAACCGGGGCTCTCCGCGTTGATAAAACCTAGGATGGGTTAGTGATAGAGGTCGTAGTATGGGTCCCTCTGGAAGTGAGTCCTCCACAGGGCCTCGCCTCCATCAACCAACAGTTGTCCTTTCGCGTACACCTTCTCGATCCGCATGTCCTCGACGCTGTCAGCGATGACAATGTCTGCGTCGTAACCCTCCACTATCCTGCCCTTCCGTATCCCCAGTGCCTTGCCGACGTTGCTCGTCATTATCCTCAATGAGTCCGTGAAGCTGCACACGCCGTTGTTGGCCATGTCCCTAACCTCACGCCTGTTGAGGTCCAGTGGGGCGATGTACCTTCCAACCCGTTTCCCGGCCTTCCCCAAGATGACCTGGGGCACGTTCCCGTCGCTGCTCATGGTCATGTTCTCCAGTATCGCCCCCTCGTCCAGCATGCGCTTCACGGCGTACTCTGGTTTCAGACCCGTCATGGTGCCCTCCTCCTTCCTCATGAGGCTGCTGAGGTCAACGATGCCGCCCATCTTGGTGTACTCGATGCTCTGCTCCATGACATCGGGGTTCCTGCGGTTGATGTGCGTGGGAATCACCACGGCCGGGTCGAGTCCCGTGTTGTCGATGAGCTCGAAGATCCTGTCCATACGCGTCTTCTGCCTGCCCACGTGGACATGGGTGACGGCGTGCTTGTTTGCGATGCCTGCGCCGTACCTTACCTCGGCGGTTATGGCGGCCAGGTCCCGCCACGTATGATGGTTGGTGGTGGTATCGCTGATGGCCGTTTTCAGCCCAATGACCTTCGGGATCAGGTACACGTCCTTCCTGATCTCACCTGTGAGGGTTGGCGGCGGGATCACGAAGCTCCCCGTGTACATGTAAGTGGAGAGTCCCATCATGTCCAGCTCAAGGGTCTTGATGTACAACTGGTGCAGGCTCCTGACGTACCGGCTGCTGCCGAGGCACCCCACCACCGTTGTGGTCCCAGACTCAACGATATCACCCCAATTTAAGTCGTGGGTCCTACCCATTGGTCCCTGGCCGTCGTCCGCCCCGATGAGGTGAACGTGGTTGTCAACGAACCCGGGGTAGACTATCTTGCCCGACGCGTTGACTATATCACACTCGAATCCAACGGGGTTCTCAAGACTTTCACCCATCTTGATGATCTTGTGCCCGAGGAACAGTATGTCCTGCACCCCCAGGTATTCGGGTGCATAGACCTCTGCCTCCTGGATTAACGTAAACATGGACATGTATGGGCTGAATCGGTATAAAAAACGTGGAGGAATGGTTAGGGCCCGTCATCCCTGAGGCACTTTCTATTTTATATTTGAACACAACATGAAGTATCCATGTCGTTTGATCCAATTATCCTTCTATTGGCCGACCTCGCACTCATCGGGGCATCGGTTGTGGCGTTAGTTGACAGCCACTTCGAGAAAGAGACAAGGGCGGTCGTAATTTCGGGAAGCTCAGTGATATTCCACATACTGTTTGGCTACGGAATAGTTTACGTCCCATCACTCCAACTGGTTGCCTCCGTTTACTTCTCGGCCATCGGGGTGTTCGTCCTCGCCCTGTTGATTCCTGGGGGCCCAAACGCCAAGGCTCTTCAAGGCACTGATGGTTACAAGGTGGGAAATCCCGAGCAGGTGGACGAGCGGGATATCATGTTCGTCAGAGGGAGGCTCGTTGACGGCACGGAAAGGTACGATCAATACTATGCATCCCACCCTGAGGTCAAGCAGATCGATGACGATATCAGGGCCTTGGAAACTGGGTTCCATAACCCGAGGATAGATTTCACGCCAAAGAACATGTCCATGATGGACGCCAACTTCCACCTTTGTCACATCCTCGGCCCTCACGCTGACGCGAGGCCTGAGGAGGGTCAGGCCGTTCACGAGCTGAGCCCCGAGTACGCATCCGAGGTGGTCAAGAACTACGTCAAGCACCTGGGCGCATGTGACGCAGGGATCACGATGCTCAACCCCAACTTTGTTTACTCAATCCGTGGGATGCCTGATGCTTACCTGGAATGGGGGGACAAGATACCTGACCTGCCCAAGTACGCCGTGATGTTCACTTGTGAGATGGACTATGAGCACGTCATGGCCTCGCCTCACTCGCCCATAGTGGCCGAGTCCAGCCAGGAGTACGCTCTCGGTGCGTATATCTCAACAATCGTCGCCCACTGGTTCAAGTCTATGGGCTACCACGCGGTGGCACAGATGGACAACCACTATGATACCATAACCCCGCCCATGGCCGTTGACGCTGGACTGGGTGAGATAGGCAGGAACGGGTATCTGATCCACCCGAAATACGGTGCGAGGACAAGGGTGTTCGGCATCCTCACAGATATGCCCCTCGTCCCTGACAAGCCCATCTCCTTCGGCGTTGAGGAGTACTGCACCGAGTGCAAAAAGTGCGGGACAACATGCCCGAGCAAAAGCATCCCCATGGAGGGCATGGTGGAGCACAACGGGTACATGAAATGGAAGCTGGAGGAGCACAGCTGCTTCGAGTACTGGAGGAACGTGGGCACCGACTGCGGCATCTGCATGGCCGCCTGCGGGTTCAGCAGGCCCCACACGCCCCTCCATATCGCTGTTAAGTGGTTCATCAAGAGGTCTTCCGTGGCCAGGAAAATATTCCCAATCATGGATGACCTGATGTACGGAGCCAAATGGAGGCCCAGGAAGGTATCCAAGTGGCTTGAGTGGACTCCCAGATAATCAGGCGCGTAGACCTCAGCTCCATAGATTTGTTTTATAAATGGTGGGGCTAGCCCTGGAAAAGGGGAAAGCCCCAGCTACCCCTAGTAGATTTCTCCAGTCTCGGCGTTAGTCGTTGAGAGTGATGGGGTAGACGCCTTCTTTGACGTTCCTGTACTGGAGGACGCCGAGGTCGGCTGGGCACTGGCCTGGGGCATCTATTATGATGATCTCCTCCCCGATGACCTCGTAGACTGCCCTGAAGTGTGTCTTGCTCTTACTGACGATGATATCAAAGTCCTCCGGCTTGTAACCGAACTGCTTGATGGGGTCCTCATCCAGGAGGCTCGACTGGCGGCTTATCACCTGAAGCCAGACGCCTCCCACCTGCAATATACCTGTGGGACCAAGGTCCACCTCCCGGTTGACGCTCATGGGCCCCGTGCCCATATACTTGCCCTGACCGGACCAGAGCACCTCGCCCTTGACCCGTACCTTGCCTCCGTCCCTCCAACCCGTGGTTGCCCCCACCTCAAGATCAACAATCTCTCCTACCCCGGCTTCCACAATCTTCTTCGCGGCTTCCGGGTCGTACAGCATTGGGAACGCCGTCTTCTGTGCGTCTTGGCTCATTAGCTCCCTGAGAACATAGGTGGTGTCGTTGCTCCTGTCGGCGTGGTCCAGTATCACTATGGGTTTCTCGGCTTTCCTCGCTTTCTCCATCGCGAGCCTGACGCCTTCCTTGACGCCGTGGAGGACAGCATCGCTTCTACCAGTCAGCTCCCTCCGCTTACTCCACGCCAGCTCACATAAGTCATCCACTATCTCCTGGGCGAGCTTGGGGTCATCATCGGTCACCGCCACCATGCCCATGCCGAGTGGACTGACGTCGCTCCATGCAAACCCGAAGAGGGCGGACACGTCCACGACGCCCGGTTTCCCCTCCCACCAGTGGACCCTGTCGATTATATCCTTGGCAGGGGACACCGTGGTCGCGCTGAATACGGACGGCACCACGATCCCCGGTTTCTTGAGCGCCGTGGTGGGTTTGATCTCGCCCCTGAGGGTCCTCATCATGGCGTTGGCGGCTCGCATCCCTGTGTTCCTCATATCAACGTGGGGGCTGCTCTGGTACCCGAATACCGCTGTGGCCTCCTTCAGGATCGCCCCGTCCTTGTTGGCGTGGAGGTCGAACGTTACCATGAGGGGCATATCGTACCCGACAACCTCACGGACCTCACGCACGGCGTCCGTCTCAGGGTCCTGCCTGCTCTGAGTCGCCATGGCACCATGGAGGGATAGGAGAACACCGTCGATCTCACCCTTCATCTCGTCAAAGCCGCGCCTCATCTCCCCTACATAGAAATCGTAGACCTCGTCAGCCACAGTCTCCGTGGCTCCGCCGGAGGCGACGCACACAGGCAGCAGCTCCACTTTCTCGCGTTCGCAGACCTCGATGAACCCCCCGATGCAGCTGTTGGTGCCCTTGGCCTTCTCGATAACTTTTTCGCCGTGGTATGCGTTCCTCTCAAAGTCCTTCAGGGTCGTTAGCCCCGGCCAGAACGTGATGGTCTCGTGGCTGAACCCCGCTACCCCTATCTTGTACCCTGTCATCGCTTTTCCTCCATTTTATCATCCCTGATGGGATGCATGTCTCCAAGAATTTGTTCAAGAGAGCTTGACATGGTAGCAATTTATTCTTCTTTTAGTTATGTCTTACCATACACAATATCTCAAGCGACCCATAAGAAAAAATCAAAAATGTATCGCTATTTAATTGTAGCATCGTTTGTCTTGTCCTTCACTAGGTGCACCACGTGACCGAGGACAATAAAGGAAAACAATCAGGCCAGCTCGTTTGGTCCGTAATCATACTTCACATGCTTAACCACGTCATAGGCGGATCAATGCCCATGCTCTACCCGGACCTCATGGACGAGTTCAACATCTCCTACGCGGAGCTGGGGCTCATCAGGTCAGCGGCGGGGCTTGCATCCGGTGTCCCCCAGATGTTCGTCGGCCTGTTCAGGCGCTGGTTCAGCGCACGGGTGTTGATATCTGCGGGTAACATGATCAACGCTCTAATGAATATCGGCATCTCCATGGGCAGTGGGTTCGCCCAATTCCTAGGCTTCAGCGTTATCGCGGGGGTTGGCAGCAGCGTCCAGCACCCCCTCGGCGCATCAATTGTTAGCCACGGCTCCGATCCCAAAGACATGGGCAAGATGCTCGGATTGAACCAGGCGGTGCCATCAATCGCGTTCGCGTTCACTCCCTTGATCACGGCCTATCTCCTCACCAAGATGGGCTGGAGGTCAACCCTGGGAATCCTGGCCATACCCGCCCTGACCCTATCCCTTGTCATCCTATTCTTCATCAAGGGATCCAGCGACGTGGAGGGCAAGTCAAGGGACGCCCTCAACTGGGGTAAGCTCCGCGAACAGCTCAAGAACAGGAATGTGCTATCCATCAGCGTTCTCAGGAGCGTCATGGCGTTCAGGATGGGCGTCAGGACCTTCCTTCCGCTATACTTCATCGATATTCTCGGGTTCACCTCGGAGAGGAGCAGCATCCTCTACGCGATTCTTCTGGGAGGAGGCGTCCTTGGGCCCTTCTTCTGGGGCTGGCTCAGCGACAGGATGAACAGGAAGCCACTCATCATCGGGATCATGGTGGCAAGCGCAGCTGGCTACTTTTTGCTCAACTTTGTCACGAGCTTCTGGAGTCTTGCGGTTCTTTTGTTCTTCATAGGCTTCATGGTTCAGACCGTTATAGTACAGAGCGTGATGACCGACAGCGTGGACAAGAGCCAGCTCGACCAGATATTCGGGCTCTACTTCACCATAGGCTTCACCATCGCCAGCTTCAGCAGCGCCATCTTCGGGTGGGTTGTGGAGGTCTATGGCTTCGGCGTGGGGTTCAGTTACATCGCCGTTGTCTCAGCGGTCTCCCTGCTGCCCGCGTTCTTCATACAGGAGCCGAGGAACATGGCGTCCATTGATGCCCTGTAATTTCTTGAAAAAAGGGGTTATAGCCTGTCCTTCTGGACAAGGAGGACGGCGACTATGATGATGCCTATAATCGGGGTTTAACATTAAATGAACTCATAAATCTAATGTTAAAACCTAATTTTCTCTACTGTAGGTCATTGATGTTAATTGGAGCTTGAATTAATGGTTTGATGCTTACTCTAGGATCAATGGAATGTCGTCGATGAGCCTCTCAGTTGGGTCATTGGGGTATGATTCTATCGGGTTTGCCCTTATCTGGCCCACTGACTTGCCCTTTGGATGCACTTCTGCGACCCTGGTAAACTCAAGAAGCTCCTCGTTTTCATGGATCTTCTCTCCTTCTTTCACCATGAAATAGGTGATGAACTGTTTTGACGCGTAACCTGGCCAAAAAACGCCGTGTCTTTCCTTCACCTCGACGCTGTTGTCGGTGTAGGTCATACTTGTCACCTCCTCGAGGTAGAAGGCGCCGGTGCACAGTGTGATTCTATCGGGGTTGACGTTCCTTACCTTTATCTCAATGTTGGATAGGCTGGCCTCTGACCCGATGTTTTTGAAGAACCAGAACATTTGGTAGTGGATACCTGACTTGAGTGGAAAATCGGCCCAATCTATGTCCAGGGAGGAGTCTCTCTCGTAGATCGAGACATCTATCATCAAAGCTTCCTCTATATGCTGACATAGAAGGTTCTCTAACGTGGTACCCATTTTTCCTTCATTGGAGGCGTACACGATGGGGTATTTAATGACTTGTGGGTGAAATTATGCCACAACAAAATAGGTCAAATATACTAAGTTAATTACCCGTCGTTATCCTAGGGTTCCTAGGTGAATGTTTTGGTTGAAGTGGAGAAACTAGGCGAGATGGTGGGGTACCAGAAGCAGTCAGTGGTCAGCAGGACCGTTATCGACAAGCCCAAGGGAACGGTAACGCTATTCGCGTTTGACGCGGGCGAGGGGCTCAGTGAGCACACCGCCCCCTTTGATGCATTGGTGTACGTGTACGACGGGGAAGCGGTAGTCACGATATCCGGTAAAGACTATACGGTTGGAAAGGGTGAGACCGTCATAATGCCGGCGGATGAGCCTCACGCCTTGAGGGCTGCGTCGGCTTTCAAGATGATGCTGGTGATGATTCGCACCTAAAAACAGTTATTCTTTCAACACTTATCCTATTCATGATTCACATCACCCACCTCCCCTCGGTGAAACGGTTAGCCCTTGAGGAACAGCACGGCGAGGACGTACTCTACCAGATATTCTTCGAGGATTACCCCGAGTTCGATTCTATTAGACCCGAGTCCATGAGGTCCTTTGTGAGCTTCTCTAGGGTCTTGATTAAGCCGGGCACCACCAACCAGATGCACGTCCACGACGACCAGGAGCAGGTCTACTTCGTGTTACAGGGAGGGGGCATCATACAGGTGGGGGAGGAGACAGCAGTTGTCAAGGCGGGGGACTCGATTTTCCTGCCCGTCAGTGTACCACATGGGTTTGTTAACAACACGGAGAAGCTCACAATACTTCTGATGATAGGGGCCAAGGTGTAATCGGGTACAGTTTTTAAACAGCCTCGTCAAGGTTTTACCAGTGATTTTCATTGGAGTTCAAGGCTGACACCAAGATAAAGGAGATTTACGAAAAATACCCGTGGATCATCGATTTCCTCCCCATAATCGCGCCGCATTTCCGCAGTTTGCAGGATCCGGCTCATAGGGAGAAGATGTTCGAGATCGCTACCATCGAGATAGCGGCAGGAGGCGGCGGGTTTGATGTCGATGAGTTTATCGATCTGCTTCAGGGCGAGATAAAGAAGAGAGACGGGGGCGACGTGATGGAGGAACGCAAGGAGGTCCTGAAGAGTATAATCAGGGACCTCCACGCGGGGGTCGAGATGGAGATACTCAGGAAACGGTTCGCGGACCTTGTGGAAGACGTGAGCGCCACCGAGATAGCGGAGATTGAGCAGAGTCTCATCGACGAGGGGTTACCCGAGTCTGAGGTAAAGCGGCTCTGTGATGTCCACGTTGAGGTGTTCAAGCACGCCTTGGATGACCAGGACGTCCCAAGGCCGCCCGCTGGTCACCCCGTTCACACGTTCATGGTCGAGAACCGTGCGTCCGAGAACATCATGTCCGACATCGAGGCGGTTCTCAGCGGGATACCGGGAACCGCTACAAAGGACGACATGGTCACGCATGGGAATATGCTGTCTGGTCTACTGGAGAAACTCGCCCTCATCGAGAAGCATTACGTCCGCAAGGAGAACCAGCTTTTCCCCAAACTGGAGGCGTACGATGTCACAGGCCCCAGCGCCGTGATGTGGGCCCTCCACGATGACGTCAGGGCTGCCATCAAGATCGCTAGAAAGGAGCTGGCGGACGAGAACCCCCAGGCGGTTACGTCCCTTAATGAGGTCATCATCACCATCAGGGACATGATCTACAAGGAGGAGCACATCCTGTACCCCATGAGCCTTGAGACCCTGACCGACAGGGACTGGCTTGATATTAGGGACGGTGATGCTGAGATCGGCTACTCGTGGATCGAGCCCATGGTGGAGTGGACCCCTGATATCCCGGATGAGCAGGAGAAGGTCATCGGCGCGGCGGTGATTGGTAAGGTCTCCCTGGACACGGGTGCTCTGACCCCTGAACAGGTGAACCTGATGCTCAAGTACCTGCCAGTGGACATCACGTTTGTCGATGAGAACGACAGGGTGGCGTTCTACTCCGCGGGTAAACACAGGGTGTTCCCCCGAAGCCCCGGCATCATAGGCAGGGAGGTTAAACGCTGTCACCCCCCGACAAGCGTCCACATCGTCGAGAACATCCTCCACGCTTTCAAGAACAAGGAGAAGGACGAGGCCGAGTTCTGGATCAACATGAGCGGTAAGACAATCCACATCATGTACTACCCCATGTTCGATGAGGAAGGCAACTACAGGGGAACCATCGAGGTCACCCAGGACATCACGGATATCAAGAAACTCAAGGGCGATCAGCGCCTGCTGGACTGGACCATATAGTTTCCCAAATTAACCCGTTTTTTAGGGATGATTAATCATAACTATCCTCAATTATAATTTTCGAACCCCAGAAGAACAAATAGCAGGCTGATAAAGAAGCCTATCCAGAAAACAATCCATAATTGCGCGCGCGCGTTCCCAACGTGAGGGCACCCGTGGGGGCTAGAAGCCCTTCTCCATGAGGCTCAGCACCTCAAACCCGCCCCTCTCGACGGCCATCTCGTAGACCCTGTTGGCCACGATGACGTCCTCAAGGGCCAGCCCGATGCTTATGGCGAGTATACGCTCGTCTTGGGACTCCCGGCCCGGCTTCTTACCGGCCACAACCTCACCCAGCTCGGCGTAGAGGTTGGGCAGCCCATCTGGGAACGCCCCGTGCTCGTAAAAGTACACGGTCTGGTCCCAGCTGTCGGTGATGAACTTGTCCGCATCCAGGATGGCGTCGCCGTACCAAGCCCTGCTGGCCTCCAACCCGAACCCCAGGCACCCTGGTTTGAACCATTCGTTCCTCACAAGGGGCACCTTGAGCCTCTGCGTGGCCGTCAGGATCATGTCCATGCCGTCTACGGCTGACTCGACGCTTGAGCAGGCCGTGATCTCGACGCCCAGCTCATCCTCGTAGTCCTCCTTGATGGACTCCATGGCTCCCTCGCTGATATCAAAGACCCTGACCTCCTTCAGGGTGGGGATAACCTCCTTGAACCCCACCAGGTTCATCCTGCCCTGGACCCCGCACCCCACGATACCCAGCGACTCGGTTCCCTCCGCGGCGCAGTACTTGGCCGTGATCGCCGAGACAGCGGCTGTCCTGACGGCGGTGATCCACCTGCAGTCCATGACCGCCAGGGGCATCCCAGTCTCCATATCGTTCACAATCATCAGGCCAGCGATCTGGGGCAGGTTGACGGCCCGGTTGCTCGGGTAACCGCTGACCCACTTGAGGCCACCGATCCCCAGCTTCTCGTAGTAGGCCGGCATGGCGTGGATGAAGGCATCGGGCTTGCTGTGAATTCCAGGCTTGGGGGGGTTCTCCACCCTGCCGTGGCCGTGCTCGCTGAGCCCCAGCTCCACTAGCTCGATGACCTCCTTCATGGGTATATCAAGGTCCAGGACATCCTCCTGGGACAGGTAAATGAACTCAACTTTCTTCATGTTAGAACACGTGAAACGTGTGGAGATGGGGATATAGTACTTTCCTACGTGTGAATCTGGATGACGGTGCCATCCAGCATCACCCTGTCCATGCCAACTTTCTCGCTGTCAAACTTGGCTGAGGGCCCCCAGATCTTGGCGTACTTGAACCGGTCATAGAAATCGTTGTGGATCATCTTGGCAAGCTCACCCACGTTGGTCCCCGGCTTGCATACAATCGGGATATCCCTCTTCGGCTTGCCAGGCTCCTTGGTGTAGACCCTGGTTATGCCCAGCATATCAAAGATACTCTGTCCCATGAGCTTGGTAAGGCCCTTCATCCTCTCAAGGGAAAGCACGTGGAGCTGCATCGGGTACGTCGCCTGAAGAAGCTGCTCAATGTTCTTGGGGTCGTTGTTCAAGTCCATCTTATTGGCGATGACCATGGTCGGCCGGTACACGGCGTTTCCGAAAAGCGAGTCCTCGACCAGGTCAAGGGTGACCTTCCCCTTGATCCTCACCAGGGCGGACCTGATGCGGTAGCCGGCCAGGAGCTCGATGATGTCCACCTCGGAGCAGTCCACAAGCTCGCCCTCCCATATGAACTGAAGGTCCCTGCCGCTCCCACGCTTCTGTATCTCCACCTGCCCCGTGGGGGGGACAATGAGGAGCCTGGTGTTCTCCAGCTCCTCCTTGACCATGAGGAAGTTACCGGCGGGGTCATCAGCCAGGTCAACCATGATGATCAACCCATCGGCGTTACGCGCCGATGACAGGTTCATGAAGCCCTCCGCCTTCCCCTCGCTGCTGCCCGGGACGATGGGGGGTATCTCAACTAACTGGAACTGGATGTCCTCGAAATCAAGCATACCCGGGGTAGGCATCATGGTGCCAAAGGGCCACGAGGTGACCTGGACCTGGCTGTTGGTGACAGCCTTCAACAGGCTGCTCCTCCCGCCGTTGGTGGGGCCAACCACCGCGACCTGGGCGGCCCCCGCCTTCTGGACATAGTAGCTGGGCCCGCCGCTGGTTTTCTTGGCCTGCTGCTTCTGTTTCGTGATGTCCTCTTTGAGCTGGCTTATCTGGCGCTTGATCTGGCTGCACATCTTATCGGTGCCCTTGTGCTTGGGCACCATGCTGAGGAACTCCTGCATCAACGGGAGCTTGGACTCGGGGTTCTTGGTCAGGGTAACCTCGTTCCACTTCTTCTTGGCCTGCGGGGGAAGGTTCGTCACCAAAACAAGATCACCTATTGGTTAATGATATGGATAAATTGTTTAAAAAGTCTAGAGGTGGGCACCGCACTTGGTGCAGAACTTGTGACCCGGGACTATATCCGAGCCGCAGCTTGGGCACATAGGTTTGGGTGGCGGTGGAGGCGGCGTCGCATCCGTGGAGCCCATCAAGCCCATGGTCGTTCCCTTCTCGAAGACCCCTGACGCGCGCGCGTTGAAAATAAAGCCCTTGAATGAGCTTAAGTAGATGTTCGATCAAACTTGTGTGATTCATAATGGTCAAGCCATTCATCATCGGCACCAGGAACGCGGGGCAGTTCCTGCACGCAGGGGCAAAGATTCTAAGAGAAGGCGGATCGGCACTGGACGCGGTTGAGGCAGCGACAAGGCTGGTCGAGCTCAACCCCAACGACACATCAGTTGGACTGGCTGGTATCCCCAACATCCTTGGGGTCCAGGAGATGGATGCCACCATCATGTGCGGTAAGACTAGGAACTCGGGGGCCGTCGGCGCCCTGAAGGGTTTCAAGCACCCCATCTCGGTCGCGAGGAAGGTCCTGGACGAGGCTCCTCACGTCCTGCTGGTCGGCGCGGGGGCAGAGAGGTTCGCCAGGATCATGGGCTGCGAGGAGGGGGACCTTGAGACTGAGCTCAGCAAGAAGGTATACCAGGCCTTCATTGACGACGCCTTCGATGACGAGGGGGTCATCGACGAGAGCCAGAATTGGGTGGTGAAATACGCTAGGAGCCAGAACCTCAGGGAGTGGTTCGACAAGCTAGCGGATGAGCACCACGGCACAGTGAACATAATGGCGTTAGACGCAAACGGGGACATCGCCAGCGCCGTGAGTACAAGCGGGACCGCGCTTAAGTTCCCTGGCAGGCTGGGGGACAGCCCCATAATCGGGGCGGGTAACTACTGTGACAATAGGTACGGGGCAGCCGCCTGCACAGGCAGGGGCGAGTTGGCCATCAGGAACAGCACGGCCAGGACCATAATCCACTACCTGGAGAACGGACTTAACCCCGAGGAGGCGGCTTTCCTGGCCATGAAGGACATTCATGACCTCAACGGCGTAGGTGGAATGAACTGCATCGTCCTGGACAACAAGGGCAACACTATCAGCGCCACCACGACCCCTGAAAGGGACAGCGTTTACTGGTACTTTGACGTGGACATGACCGAGGCCGAGCAACGATCCGGAATCAACGTACAGAAGTAGGGTTGAACATGTCGGCTCCATATGATTTCCGGCGGATAACTCCCAGCGTCTATGGGGACAAACGCCCCGTGGAGGGGGAGGTCGTGGCGGTACTCCACGTCGTGTTCCATGATAGGGGACTGGAGTTAATCCAGACCAAGAGCAGGACCGTTAAGTTGAACGAGATCCACGAGCTCATGATCACGGACGAGCAGGAAGCGGTTCCCGGGGGAGGGGCCGACAGGGTGCGCGCCATCGCGTTCTTCGAGATAACCAAGTCGGGGCTCATAGTAATGGGGGACGAAGTAACCATCGAGGGAAAGAAACTGGGCACCCTCGCGGGCTACGACGTGACCCATATGCCCAACCACATCAACGTGGTGGTGAAGACAGAGACCCTTGACGAGCCCGTGTTGAGGGTGGGCGACAAGGTCAGGTTCGCTTAACCCTTATCGGGGCCACCGAGGCCGTACACGGTCTCAACGTTTTCAACCACACCGCAGTCACCGTAGCACATTCTCAGGCTGCTGGGCAGTGAATTGAACCCGTTTGACTCCAGTACTCTTACCCCGTCAATGTTCCCCTCTGGCAGTCCCACCCAGAGATCCTCGCCCTGGACCATGTTCATCACCGAGTAAAGAAGCTCCTCCGCCATGCCGCTGTGGCCCGACTTGCATATCCATGGACCGATCTTCACGTTAGATTTACCCCGTTTCGCCATGATGTACCCGATGAGTTCGTCTCCATCCCATGAGGTGAAGGCCAGTTCGGGGTTGATCCGGTAGACGTAACGTATCGCCTCATGCCGTGATCCCTTGAAGACAGACTTGTCCAGGACTTCAACAGCGGAAAGGTCATCAGCCTCCATCGGGCGCGTCATCGTCACCTCGTTAGGCCTGGCGACGCCAGTGTACCTGAGGCTCCAGTACTCGTCCTTGAAGCCGAGGCGTCTGTAAAGGGGGATAGCGAGCGGAACGCCGTCAAGCCTGATGGATTTGGCTCCCATCTCCGTAAGGTAGCCCATCGCCTTCATCATCAACGCGGCTCCCAAGCCCGTGCCCCTGAACTCGGGGAGAACAACCAGGTTTCCAACCCACGCGATTGAGCTGTAACTGGTGGTTGAGACCATCCCCAGGTCCACGCCGTCCACTGACGCGATGAACAGCCCCTCGGGGCTGAACGTGAGCATTCGCCTGTAGTCATCGGGGGTCATACCCCACCCCACCATGTCCATGAGCTGCATGAAGAAACCCTCGTCGCCTGAATCCATGACGCGGAACTCGACCATAAGGAAAGGATACACCCTACGGCGTTAAATCAGTAATCCTAGTAGAGGGCCTTCTTGTCCAGAAGGTTCCTGAAAGGCCTGCCCTCAATGTACCTCCACAGGTTGTCCACGAAGATATCGGTGAGATTCTCGTTCTCCGCCTCCACGGTGCTGGCCGAGTGGGGGCTGATGATGACGTTGGGCATGTCCCACAGGGGGCTCTCTAGGGGGAGCGGCTCCTTGGCCGCAACGTCCACCGCCGCGCCCCCCAGGTGGCCTGACTGGAGGGCCTTGATCAGCTCGGGCTCGTCCACGATGGAGCCCCTGGCGATGTTGATGAGGACCGAACCCTCCTTCATCTTGGCCAGCTCCTCTTTGCCAATCATACCCCTGGTCTCGTCGGTCTCGGGGCATATGATGACGAGGAAATCGGACTTGGAAAGCACCGGGTCAAGGTCGTCCCAAGCGTAGAGCTCGTCAACGTTGACGGATGCCGGGTCAACGCCCTCAACGGTGCGCTTGGTCCCGACCACGTTCATCCCGAGGCACTGGCCGAGCCTGGCGGTCTCACGGCCGACGCTGCCCAGGCCAATCACCCCAAGGGTCTTGCCCCTCAGCTCAAGGGCGCTCGTCCTCTGCCATTTGTGCCTCCGCTTCTGCTGGGCAATGAGGAAGTAGTTCTTGACGAACATGAGCATGGACATGACGCAGAACTCGGCGAGGGGTGTTGAGTGCATGCCGCTGGATGTCGTGAAATCGATATCAGTCTCGGTCCAGCCGTACCTGCGGACGCCCCATCCTATTCCCGCGCTGGGGGACTGGTTCCACCTGAGCCTGGGGAACCATTTTCCCAGGTCCCTGTAATCACCCGGCACGTACCCGAGCAGTATCTCGGCCTCTGCCATCATGCCCTGTATCTTTTCCTCCTGCTCCGGGGTCCTCGCTATTGGCCCGCCGTGCTGGTCGTTCTTGTACCGTGGTTTGCCAAGGAGACTTGGATCATACAGTATCTCGATGTCTGGGTCTGCCTGTTTTATCTTCTCGATTAATCTCGGGTCTATGTGGAACGAGATGAATAGCGTGCGAGCCATGAATAGTAGGTTATTTACTATAATGGTAAAAAATTATCTAATAGTCCATTGACTCCAGCGCCATCTTCAGCAGGGTCCTGAAGAAATCCTCATCCAGTGGCTCTCCCTTCTCCGTCCCCGGGCAGTCCTCGTCTACGCCGAACACGAAAATGTCCTCCTGTCGTTCAAGCCAGAACGGGTACATGCGGCAGAGGAGGGCCCTGTCATCGTATATCCTGCAGCCTTCCTCCGTGAGGAACACGCACTTTCCGTCAACCTTCTTCATTAACGTTGAGAACGAGCCCTCGTCCCAGTCATCAAAGAAATCGTACTCGCCCGTGGCCTCGATGCGGTCAAGGTCCTTGTCCAGCAGCCTGATCATCCTGACCCTGTCGCCCAAGTCGCCGCAGCATGCGTCGCAGTGGACGCACTTCCACTCGATGTTTGACGGGTAGAAGAACTCGATCTCCTCCTCGACACCATCCTTTGAGTAGTTAAGGTGCCCCAGGTAGTGGGTGGGCTCGTCCAATGAGTCACCCCGATGCCAGCTTGACGGCTTCCTCGGCTAGAACCTGGAGGGGGTCAACAACGGGTACCGATATGTCCCCGTCGTGGAGAACCAGGCTCACCTCGGTGCATCCACAGATAACAGCGTCCGATCCAGCCCCAATGAGCTCGACGGCGACCCTGTGAAGGAGCTTGCCGCCGTTTTCCAGGTCCCCTGTCTTGATGTCGCGGTATATCGCGTCCATGACGTCCTTCTGGGACCCTTCACCCGGCGTGATTATCTCGATCCCGTACTCACCGTATGCCTCGTGGTACAGCTTGCTGGCGATGGTGCCATCAGACGCCTGCAGTCCAACCCGTTTGACGTCAGGGTAGTTATCTTTGATGTGCTTGGCGCTGAGCCTGATCATGTGCAATAGGGGAATCCCCAGCTCAGCCTGTATCATGGAGTGGAAGAAATGGGCCGTGTTGCATGGCAGGAGAAGGAAATCAGCGCCCGCGCGCTCCAGGTTCTTACCCGTCTCGACCATCATCGGCAATGGACTTGGACCAGTGCCGAGGATCGCGGGTGTCCTGTCAGCTATCTTGGAGTTGCTGTCAATGATGACCCTGTAATGGTCCTGATCCCTCTGGACAGGCGTCGCCCTGATGATCCTGAAGAATAGGTCCGCCGTTGCCTCAGGCCCCATCCCGCCCAGGATGCCAATTATCTTCTCGCCCAATTTGATCACTGTATCCGAGTCGCCGAGGCTTTTAGGGGTTCTCCCCAGCCAGGAAGTCCAGTATGGTGCCCATCTGGACCTTTGCGGTGGTCACCAGGTCCTCGACGGTGATGTTCTCGTCGACGCCCCCCATGGCGTACACCTTGGGACCGTAACATATGGCGGGTATCCCGATCTTCCTCCAGAAACGGCAGTCAGTACCACCTGAGGTGAAGCTGTAGAGCGGCTCGGCCCCGGTAACCTCCTTGGAGTTCTTGGCGAGAAGACCCGTGATACGGGCACTTATTGGTGAATACGTTGACTCCGTCACTATCTGGGGTGGCCTCTTCCAGCTCACCTTGATGCTGGGGTCCACCTCGTGTATCTTGGCCTTCACCATCCCGGTTATCTCGACGGGTGTGATTCCCAGAGGTAGCCTGGTGTCAACCGTTACCTTGCAGTAAGCCGGAACTATGTTGTCCTCGCTGCCCCCCTCGATGGTCCCTATGTTGACAGTGACCTCCTTGAGGACGTTGGCCATGGCCTCGGACTCGTGGCCGTACTGCTGCCTGTAGCCCTTCATCACCTCATCTGTGAGCGCCCGGGTCTCCTCTGTGAACACCGCGGGGGTCCCCTGGAGTGACTCGACAAGGGGGAGCACCCTCACCATCTTCATGATGGCGTTCTCGCCCACGTACCCGGCGAAACTACCGTGGGCCGCCTTCCCCTTGGCCTCAAGGATGATGGATACGCGGGACTTCTCCCCGATCCTCACCGTCAATCCGGATGGCTCACCGTTGAGCACCGCGTCCCCGTGGAGACGGTCGTCCTTATTCAAGAGCCATAACGCACCCCACTCTCCCCCGGTCTCCTCGTCAGAGGTCCCCGTGAACGTGAGCCTGCCATTGAAACCCGTCTGACTGATCTTGGCGAAGCAGTAGAGAAGGGCAGCGAGGCCGCCCTTCATGTCACCTGCGCCCCTGCCGTAAATCCTTCCCTCCTTGACAAGCCCAGAGTAGGGAGGAATAGTCCACTCCTCCCCCACCTCGGCGGGGAACGTGTCAAGGTGGCCGTTGAGAACCAGGTGGGTATCCCCCTCCCCGATGGTGGCCACAATGTTTGCGATCCCGGGTTTTGTGACGATAACCTCGACATCAACGCCGTAACCCTTCAAGTAATCTGAGATGAAAGCAGCGATGGCCGTGGTATCACCGGGTGGGTTATCGCTTGGAATCTTCAAGAGCTCGGCCAGCAGCTCCACGAGTCCGTTGTCATCGTTTACGCTGTCGATTAGCTCTTTCCTAGAAATGGTCATGGGTATAGGTGGGGCTGGTAGGTTTTCTGGTTTTTGGGTGAAATGGCTAGGGGTTGAGCTTCTTCACCAGCTCAGCCACCCTGGCACCCAGCTTTTTGCAGTTCTCGATCTCCTTCTCGCCGGGTGCTCCCACAGATGCGATGCCGTAGTGGCTTCCCTGGGGGTTACCCTGGACGATCATGCCGTGAACTAGGCACGCCTCGAGTAGGGCCAGGATGGTGGTCTCGGAGCCTGTGTGGGTTCCACCTGCACTGCAGAACGCCCCGGCAACAAGCTGGGTAAGCTTTCCGTGGTACTTAACGGTCTCATCAATCCACGTCTTGATCTTGCCTGTGGGTAGGCCGTAATAGACGGGGGAGCCGAAGATGACGCCCTGGACCTGTGTGAGCTCATCGATTGATGCCTCATCCACCGTCTTCAGGACGGCCTCGACGCCTGAATCATTTACTCCCTGGGCGACGGCCTCAGCCATGAGCCCGGTGTTTCCCGTGCGTGAATCGTAGACGATTAGTATCTTCATTGGGTTCACTTCATGAGCTTGGCGGAGGCGTCCTCAACGGCGTAGCACCCCATGACCTCGCCGTAGTAGAGGACGTGCCAGTCCTTGGACTTGTACATGGATGTCTGGAGGTGCTCGGCCAGCCTTCCCTCCTCCATCTCGTCCTTGTAAACTATCTTGCACTCGTAGTGGACAGGTGATTCCTTGATGTAAGGTACATCAACCGTCTTGCCCTTCTTGGTGGATAGCCCCATATCCTTGAGCTTGTCCATGTCCCTGCCGGACTTTGTCCCGCAGTACTCTAACGCCTTCTCCATGTCCTTGGAGGGCAGACAAACCGTGAAGCTGTCTGATTCCTCCATCAGCTTGTAAGTGTGCCTGCTATACCTCACCGCCACGATGAAAACGGGTTTACTCCACATGGTCCCAAGGAAGCCCCACCCGATGGTCATGGCGTTGGGCTTACCCTCTTCGCCCTCGGAGACAAGCAGCAGCCCTCCCTTTCTCATCAGTTTGTTTGTCTCGACGACGTACTGGAAATTATCTACTTCGTTTCTCATAGAATATCGAACAAGATAGGAAACAGGATGGGTATAACTTTTTTCACTATGTTACTGAAAAGACGGATAATTAGGAACACCACCCAGATTTCTGGCAGTTTTTTCTGATAATTGAGAAGTGGTATGACCCAAAATGAAGCCCCTCGGCTATCACGCATCCAAAGACTTAGGCTTAAACTTTTCCAGATAACCCCCACAGAGAAGAAGACCCGCCCCGGCTGGAGGGGCTTCCTCCAGTTCTACGCCTTCGAGTGCCCCGAGCACGACATCGTGGAGGACTATTTCCACGGATACAGGAAGGTGCCCAGAGTGTCGGGGAACACGCCATAATATTGATCATAGATACCTATTATACAGCAAAAACAGTCAAATACTCCCACTACGAGACCACCTCAGAGGCTTAAGGCTAGGGAATAAAATGTCTTTCACAGAGAAAATCGACGTACTTGACCTACTAATCAATATACTTAGAGAGCACGAGGAAAAACTTGACACCCTTGTTGACCGTCTTGAGGTAGTGAGTAAGACAATCCAGCGTGACCCCACTCTCAAGAAATCGCTCATGGAGTACGAGGTAGGTGAGACAGCAACCGATGAGCAGCCAGGTGTATCAACGATCCTCGTTGTCGACGATGACAAGAACCTAGCTAATACGTTCAAGCTAATCCTGCAGAGTGTAGGATTTGAGGTTGATACGGCAGCCACAGGTCTTCAGGCACTGTACAAAGCTAACAGAACTAAGTTTGATCTCATTATTCTTGACATGAACCTACCGGACATGCTGGGGGACGAGGTCGCTGAGAAGCTCAAGGATCAGGATCAGGACATAAACATCATTATGATCACTGGCTACAGCAGCTTCAAGGAGGGTCTAGAGGGAAACGACTTGGGCATCGATGAGATCCTTATGAAGCCCATCCCGCCGGAGGACTTGGTCAAGATAACAAAGAAAACGCTCACAAAAGAGCAGTAGCTTAGA
>RCNB010000671.1_pt1 | contig 22421 bp, 19 predicted proteins | sample 2041321 | NCBI WGS metagenome assembly RCNB01 (sample SAMN09708232, study PRJNA481090) | Marine sediment metagenome, whole genome shotgun sequencing project. | reverse complement strand
CCGGGGGTCCGAGTTGAGCCCGCAACCCTGAAATTACTACGGTTTTCGCCTCTCCAGTTCGGCACGGGGGTTGCTCTAGTAACCGACGGTGGCAATTCCGCGCGAAAGACGGGTCTCGACTGCGATCGTTCTAGCAACGCTCGCGCTCTGCGCTTTCTTCCTGGCGCAGGGGACGACCCGCGTCGTGGCATCGGAACTACTCGCCTCGGATCCCGACGCGGTGCGTCCGCCGAGTGCCCCGCTCACCGCGAACACGCTCGCGTCGCGCAAGCGCGATGCCGCTGTCATTTTGCGGAGGAACATCTTCGACTCGGCTCGGGGCGACCTGACCGCGGAGCCGCTTCCCGAATCGGTCGGCGGCGCCGACGGCGTGCCCGTCGAAGATTGGGACCCCACCCAAACCGCACCAGCGTGTTCCAACAAGCTGCGCCTCGTCGGATCCGTGATGAGCCCAGGTGACCCCGAATGGTCGTTCGCGGCTATCACCGGGACGAGCGACGGCAAGACGATGCTCTACCGCGAGGGCTCGAACGTCGACGGCTCACGCGTGCTTGCAGTAAACTCGTCGAGCGTGATCGTGAGTGGCGCAGGCGGCGCGTGCCAACTCCTGATGTTCGACGAAGAAGAGGGAGGCATCGCTCGTCCGGTTCCAGCCCTAGCGGCCAAACCCGCGACCAAGCCGGGGTCAGGACGCAACGCCGGACTCACCGACGCCGAGCTCGATGATGGCATCGATAAGATCAGCGATACCAAGTTCAGCATCCAGCGCAGCTTGGTCGACAAAGCTTTGGCGAATCAGGGAAGTCTGATGAAGACCGCGCGGGTCATTCCGCACGAAGAGAACGGGCGTGTCGTCGGCATGAAACTCTACGGCATTCGACGAACCAGCTTGCTCGGGCGTCTCGGCGTTCGCAACGGCGACATGCTTCGCACGATCAACGGTTTCGACATGACGAGCCCAGACACCGCGCTCGAAGCCTACTCGGTGTTGCGTACCGCCGATAATCTGGCCCTCGGGGTCAAGCGACAGAACAACGAACTGACGATCGAGTACAACATTGAATGAGACGCCACCTTGGGAATGCAGGCGGGGAATGAATCGTGACTTCTAGAAAACAGATCATTTGCTTGGTCGTTGGCTCGCTGCTCCTTGGCTCGGGACATGGCGCGATCGCGCAGCAGGACCAGGCCAAACCGAAAGCCCCACCGACGCGGCTTCCCTCCGCGCCTCTACCGCTGCGGCCGGCGCCGCCAAAGGCGGATGCGACCGCCACGCCCGGACCGGGCCCGCAGGCAAAGCCTGAGCTCAAGGCTGAAGAAGAACCGGAGCTCGAAAACGAGCTGCCGCAGTTCGAGACGGGGGTCGAGTTCAAGGCGATGTCGCCACGCACCCGCGTGACGTTCAATCTCGAGGACGCCGAGCTCCCGGACTTGGTTCGCTTGATCTCGAACATGACGGGGCGTCGCTTCATTCTCCCAACGAAGCTCCGCGCGATCAAAGCAACCGTGTTCGCCCCCACGAAGGTAACGGTGGCGGAAGCATACCAAGCGTTCTTGTCCGTTCTCGAGGTAAACGGCTTCACGATCGTACCGGCGGGTCGCTATCTGAAGATCGTCGAGGCCACGCAGATCGAACGTCAGACGGTCCCGCTGTACGAGGATGGAAGCTCCGTTCCTTCGACCGATCGGTACGTCACGCGGCTCCATCACCTGGATCACCTCGCGGCTGAAGATGTGACGACCTTGCTCGCGCGCTTTGCGTCCCGGACTGCAAACATCACGTCGTACGGGCCGACCAACATGCTGATCCTCACCGATACGGGCGCCCAAATCCGGCGCATGCTTCGTTTGATAGCGGCTGTCGACCTACCCCGTAGCGGCACGCAGACATGGATCGAGCCGATTCACTTCGCGAATGCAGCGGAGCTAGCCGAAAGGTTGCTAGAGATCTTTGCTGCCGACGCTGAGGCAGCGGCGCCAAAACCGGCTGCAAGGCCCGCCGCGAAGAAGAAGAACGCAGCGCCTGCCGTGCTCGGCAGCTCTTCGGCCGGGCCAACTATCCGGAACATCATCGCGGACGAGCGCACGAACTCGCTGATCATCATCGCAACGGAGAGGACCTATTTGCGAATCCTCGAGATGATCCGGCAGCTCGACGTTGCGCTCGAGGGTGAAGGTCGCATCCACGTTCACTACGTTCAGCACGGGGCTGCTACGGACATCGCAGCCGCCCTCAACGCGCTGGTGGGCGCCTCCTCAGGCGGACGAGCAGCGCCTGCGGGTAGAGGCGCTGCTCAGCGGGCCGCGGCCGCGCCTGCCAGGACTGCGTCGCTGTTCGAAGGACAGATCGCGGTCACCGCATACGAGCAGTCCAACGCTCTGCTCATCACGGCTTCTCTCCACGACTTCACGGCGCTCAAAAAGGTGATCGAGCGTCTCGACGCGCCGCGGAAACAGGTCTTCATCGAAGCAGTGGTCATGGAGCTGGGCGTCGAGCGCTCCTCGGATCTCGGGTTCGCATTCCACGGTGGCGCGGGTGACTTCCCGACCGACGGCTCACTGTCCGTCTTCGGGTTCAACGCCCCATCATCGATCGACCTCACTCAGAACAATCTGACCGGCCTAGCGCTGGGTATTCGCGGCCCGACGATCGAGAACTCACAGCAGCTCGTCGGTTTCTCGGTGCCCGGCTTCGGAGTCGTGGTGACCGCGCTAGCGTCGTCCGGCGATGCTGACGTGCTCTCTACGCCGCACATCATCGCGATCGACAACACCGAAGCAGAGATCAGCGTGGGTGAGAACATCCCGCTGCAGACCAACGGTGTTGCACCCGGAACGTTTGCCGGGGCAGGCAGCCTGGGCGCTTTGGCCCAAGCGGGCGCCGGCGGCCAGGACCTTGGCAACCTCGCGGGCCTTGCCGGCGGGCTCGGCAGCGTCGCGCGTCAGGACGTCGGCACCACCATCCGAGTCGTCCCACACATCAACGCGAACAACGAAATCCGACTGGAGATCGAAGAAGAAATCTCCGAACAGGGGGCTACCTCCGGCACTTTGGGCGTCGTCTCGATCAACCGCCGAACCGCACGAACCGAAGTCATGGTGCGCGACCAGCAAACGATCGTGATCGGCGGCCTGATGCGCGACGCGATTCAGAACAAAGAGGACAAGGTGCCCATTCTCGGTGACATACCGATCTTGGGCGCATTGTTCCGCAAAACCAGCAAGACCAAGCGCAAGACGAACCTGCTGCTCATTCTGACACCGTACATCATCCGCGACCCTGGCGATCTGCGGGAGATCTTCGAGCGCAAGATGCAGGAACGCCAGCAAATGATCGATCGGTACTTCGTGTTTGGCGAGGACAAGTTCGAGCCACACATCGACTACTCCCGAACTCGCGGCCTCGTCGCAGAGATCGTGAACGAGATCGACGGCGTGGAAGAAGAGATCATGCTGGCGCGCGCCGCGGAACTGGAACCACCGCCGGACCACGTACCGCGCGCTCCGGTCGGCTCATATCGTGCCGGGCTGCCCGAAGAAGAAGAAGAGACGTTCGTGATCGGCCCGAGCGGCGAGGAGGTCGAAGTGGTCGAGCCGGAGCAGCCCGCCGCTGTTCCCCCGACGGCCGCAGACGAGCAGGAAGGCGGCGGCGCCCCACCACCGCCGATCGAAGAGCCCGGGCACGGCGCCGAGCCGGAGGCACCTCCGGAGCCCGTCACTCCGACCGAGCCGGAGACCCCTGAGGGCCCGGACTCGCCGGAGGGTCCGGAAGAGGTCATCGAACCCGCCGAACCAATCGAAGAAGATCCCCAACCCATCGAACAAGAACCGACGAGCCCACAAGAATGAGCTTCGAGCAACGCTACATCGGTGAGATCTTGGTTCGACGTGGAGCGCTCGAACCTGACCGGCTGGAGGCAGCACTCGAGACGGCGGCGGACCGCGCAATCGCTCTCACCGACTTGCTCGTCGCGACACACGCGGTCGAGGAAGAGAAGGTCGTGCGCGCACTGGCCGACGAGGTCGGAATGGCGTTCGTCGAGAAGATCGCAGCCGACCAGATTCCAGAAGAGTTAATCGACGCCGTGCCGATCAACTTCGCTCGTCAGCACCGCGTTCTGGCCCTGAGTCAATCGGACGAAGGCGTTCGCGTCGCCGTGGCCAACCCTCTGGACACCTTCCCTCTCGATGACCTTCGAATCCTTCTCGGCAGAACGATCGTGCCGGTCGCGGCTTCGGAAGAGACCATCGACGACGCAATCAACCGCGTCTACGAGCGCAAAGACGAAACGGGCCTGGCAGAAGCCAAGGAAGGCGAGGAGGTCGAAGAACTCCGTGATCTGATCGACATGACCGACGAAGCCCCGGTCATTCGCTGGGTCAACAACCTGTTCTATACGGCCGTCAAAGAACGCGCGTCGGACATTCACATTGAACCCACCGAAGACAAGGTGATCGTGCGGTATCGAGTCGACGGTCGGCTCATTCCTCGCAAAGAGGCGAACCGCGGGTTCCTGTCCTCGATCGTGAGTCGCGTGAAGATCGAGGCCGGACTCAACATCGCGGAGAAGCGCCTTCCTCAAGACGGACGCATCACGAAAAAGATCGCAGGCAAAGTGGTCGACGTTCGTGTGTCGACCATACCCACGGCCAAGGGAGAGCGAGTAGTCATGCGTCTGCTCGACAAGGAGCAGGTTCTGCTGGACCTCATCGACCTCGGCTTCGCTAGACACGAACTCGACCAGCTCGAGCATCTGATCCGACGACCTAACGGGATCATTCTGGTCACCGGGCCGACCGGCTCAGGTAAGACGACGACGCTCTACGGCTGCCTCAACACGATCAACACGCCCGAGAAGAACATCCTCACCGCCGAGGATCCGGTCGAGTACGAGCTGCGCGGAATCGGCCAAATGCAAGTTCAGCCGAAGATTGGCCTCTCGTTTGCTGCCGGTCTGAGGAGCTTCCTCCGTCAGGATCCAGACGTCATCATGGTCGGTGAGATTCGAGATCACGAGACTGCAGAGATTGCGATTCACGCGTCGTTGACCGGCCACCTCGTACTCTCGACCTTGCACACGAACGACGCACCGAGCGCCATCACGCGTTTGGTCGATATGGACGTTAAGGCTTACCAAATCTCTTCGTCCGTCCTCGCGGTCTTGGCACAGCGCCTGGTTCGGCAACTCTGTGACCATTGCAAGACGCCGTACACGCCGACCGCGCAGGATCTACGCGAGCTCGGTATCGACGCGGCCATCGCCCAGGAGAAGCTCGCTGAGCTTCGAAAGCTCGCGGCGACGACCGTGCTCGGCGGCGTGAACCCAGCGAAGTTGCCTGACCCCGCCGGCGCCGCGTCTGGCGACCTTACCTTCTACCACCATGCTGGATGCGAGGAGTGCGGCAACACAGGCTACCGCGGCCGAATAGGGATCTTCGAGCTCATGATTGTCGACGAGCCATTGCGACGGGAGATCCTGAACAATAGCGATGCCAAGACCATCCAACGAGTCGCCCAGCAGCAAGGAATGCGACTCCTGCGTGAGGACGGCGCACGCCAAGTGGTGGCCGGCATCACCAGCGTCGAAGAAGTTCTCGCGGCGACCCAAGCCTCCGAGTTGTAAGTCATGGGGGTCTACGCATACAAGGGAATCGACGCGCGAGGAAGGGCCGTCAAGGGCAACCGAGAGGCTGATAGCGCCAAGGCGCTTCGCACAGTGCTCAAGCGGGATGGCGTCCTAGCCACCGAGATTCTCGAGCAGTCGGAGGCGGCAAGAAAAGCGTCTCGTGACATCGATTTCGGGCGTCTATTTAGACGTGTCTCGCCAATGGACGTCGCCGTCGCGACGCGACAGCTCTCGGTCTTGCTTCGCTCGGGGGTCCCGCTGGTCGAGGCCCTCAGTGCGTTGATCGAGCAACTCGAGCAACCCGAGCTGAAATCCGCATTCACCGATACCCGGAACCAGGTCAACGAGGGCAGCACGTTGGCAGACGCGCTCAAGGCGCACCCCAAGATCTTTCTGACACTCTACGTCAACATGGTGGCGGCCGGTGAAGCGTCCGGCACGCTCGAAGAAGTCCTGGGGCGACTCGCTGAGTTTCTGGACGATCAGACCAGGCTTCAAAGCAAGGTCCGCGGCGCCATGGCGTATCCCGTTGTCATGGCTGTGGTTGTCGTTCTCATTCTCTTCCTGATGATGTCGGTCGTCGTGCCGAAGGTCACCGCGATCTTCGAAAACTTCAACCAAACCCTTCCCTGGTACACTAGCCTGCTGATTTGGGTCAGCGACATTTTCAGCAGCTATTGGTGGTTGATCGCCGCGCTCATGGGTGGTGCCATCTATTGGTTTCGACGCTGGAAGTCCACGGAGGAGGGCCGAAGGAAGTGGGATCTCTTCGTGCTCGAGGTGCCCTTGCTGGGGCCCCTTCTCACCATGGTCGCGGTGTCTCGCTTTGCTCGCACACTCGCGACGTTGCTCTCGAGCGGCGTCCCTGTGCTCACCGCGATGGACATCACGCGCAACGTGCTCGGCAACACGGAGCTCATGCGAGTGGTCGAAAATGCGCGTGCGAGCGTTCGTGAGGGCGAAGGAATCGCCAAACCGCTCCGAGAGGCGGGCCGGTTCCCTCCGATCGTCACCCACATGATCGCCGTCGGAGAGCGCACGGGGCAACTCGAGGAGATGCTCATTCACGTAGCAGACGCCTACGATCAACAGGTCGAGGTCCGCGTCGGGGTAGTCACATCAATCCTCGAGCCGTTGTTGATCGTGGTGATGGGCGCGGTCGTTGGCGGTATCGCGTTCGCAATTCTCATGCCGCTTCTCCAACTCAACGAGATGATTCAATGAGGGATGCCTGTGGCTCGACGGAAACAAAGAGAACGAGTCTCGCTTCCATGGGAGCGTCGAGGTGGTCGCTGGCGCAGCGCGCTGAGGAACACCCGATGGCAGGCCCTGTTGGGCCTGGTGTTGTTCACGGCGGTCGTGACGGGCTTCACACGATACGCGCGGCATCGAGTTCAGGTGCGCGACACCCGAGTAGCAATCGCTCAGGTAAAGCAAGCCCTCGCACGTTTCCGTTCCGACGTGGGGCGATGCCCGACCTCGGATTCGGAGCTGCTTCACCCTCCTCTCTCTCAGAAGCACTATCTTCATTCGATGCCGAAGGACGGCTGGGGTCGCCCCCTCTCGATCCGATGTCCCGGCCATTTCGAAGAGGAAGCCGAAGTAATTTCTGCGGGCCCGAGCGGCTCGCTTGCAAAGGACGACAACATTCAATGAAGCGAACGGGAGGCTCCATGCCCAACACCACTGAGACACACCTACGACAGCAACTCGCCCAACGCCGAAAGCGCCAGGAGGCGATGACGCTCATCGAGATCATGATCGTGATAACAATCTTCGCGATGATCGCTGGAGGCGTCGCCGTAGCCCTGCTGCCGCAGCTCGAGAAGGCGCGAGTAAAGACCACCAAGACCGACGCTCAGGGTCTTCGCTCTGCCGTCATGCTCTACGTCGCGGACAACCCGCGGGGGTGCCCGACCGTCGAGGACCTCGTAAGTGAGCGCTATCTCGATGGCAGTCGTCGGACGGCCGACGCTTGGGATACCCCATTCCAGATCACCTGCGAGGATGGTGACATCGGCGTATTCTCCGCCGGACCGGACCTCGAGTTCAACACGGAAGACGATCTCTAATAAGCCATGTTCCGACGCGCCCCACACCGAAGCACCGGCGGTTTCACTCTCATTGAAGTGATTCTGGTGGTCGCGATCATCGCGGTCGTGGTCACGGGAGCGACGTTCGGACTGGGCGCGGTCACACGAACTCGACTTCGGTCGTCCGCGTTCAAGGTAACGAGCGCCGCACGCTTTGCATACAATCGCTCTCTCACCCAGGGCACGACGACTCGCCTTCGGTTCGATTTCGAGAAGAACACGATGGCTGTCGAGGAAACCGCGACACCGGTAACGCTCGCCAACGAGGAACAACTCGAGGACAGCCCCGGCCAAGCCATCGATCCGTGGGACCTTGCGCGGGCCCGGCTAGCGCAGCCTCTGGAGGTGGCGAAGCCGCGATCGCCGTTCCAACCGATTACGAACCAGAGTGGCAAGGTGCTCAAGCGATACACCGCGCAACCGGTGGGTGACGGAATAACGATTCACGCCTTGATCAGTCCACATGAGACCGACAAACGTACCGATGGTGAGGGGTCGCTCTACTTCTTCCCTGGCGGCTACACCGAGCACTCGGTCGTCCAGCTGAGCGACTCGAGCGAGACCGTCTACAGCGTAGAGATACATCCCCTCACTGGGAACGCCAAGATTCACAACTTCGCCTTCGAGCCACTGGACGAGCTCGACGACGAGGGGGATGTCGAGGACAACATATGACCGAACGCGGCTTCACCCTGCTGGAAGTCATGATCGCGGTGGCGATCCTCGGCCTCTCTTTGACCGCGATCTTTTCGAGCGAGGTGGGCGCTTCGAACGTGGCGGCGCGAGCGCGTCGACAGAACATCGCCTCCACGCTCGCGCGATGCAAGATGGGCGAGATCGAGGAAATCGTCGCGATCGAGGGCCTACCGGCGATCGACAAGAACGACACCGACGGCTGCTGCGAGCACGCTCCGGTCGAAGGGTTCGAATGCGAGTGGATCATCGAGCGCGTGATCCTCCCTGACCTCGGCGCTCAAGGCGACGACGACGGGCTGAGCAACAATGACGGCGCAAACGAGCGCCTCACGGAGGTCTACGACGACGTCAACAGTGGAGAAGGTGTCACGTCGCAAGTTCTTGGGGGAGACACGAGTGGCCTCGCGAGCCTCGCATTGGAACTGGGATATCCGATCCTGAAACCGTTCCTCGAGGAGCAGGTTCGTAGGGCGACCGTATCGGTGCGATGGAAAGAGGGGCCGAAGGACCGGGGCTTCGACGTCATTCAGTACTTGGTGTCCGACCAGCCGGCAAGGGCGGAAGAAACCGTCGTGGAGGAGACCGAATGAAACGCGGCTTCACACTCCTCGAGATCATGCTCGCTGTGTCGGTTCTCGCGCTGGTGGGGACCATGATTTACAGCGGGTTCTCTCAGACCGCGCTCAACAAGGCGAGGATCGAAGGAGACGTCAACCATTCACGCGTGGTGCACATGGCACTCGAACGAATGGTACGAGAGCTATCGATGGCCTTCGTGTCTACCCACGTGAACCCTTCGCTCGACCTCCGCGTGGTCGACACCGCGTTCATCGGAAAAGACAACGGCAAAGACGACAGAATCGATTTCACCTCGTTCTCGCACCGGCGACTCTACCGAAATGCGCGAGAGTCGGACCAGAACGAGATCAGCTATTTCGTCACGGAACACCCCGATGACCCCGGCACGATGGTCCTCGCACGACGCGAGCAGAATCGAATCGATGATGACCCGAGACGCGGCGGAAAGTCACAGATCCTCGTCGAGAACGTCGAGGAGTTCAATGTCGAGTACTTTGATCCGCTTCTATCGGATTGGGTTCAGACCTGGAACACCGAAGACATGCTGGCGCAGCCCAACCGACTCCCTACACAGGTGAGAATCCGGCTCGCGGTCAAACACCCTCGCCGCCGGGGTGAGACGCAAGCCTTTGGCACGCGCGTCACGATTCCGCTGACGTACGCCCTCAACCACGCGAACTACAACCCATGAGCCACACCACCACGAGATCAGGCCGAAAGGGCTCCCAGGAGGGCGTCGCCTTGATCTTGGCGATCACGACAGTGGCAATCCTCGCCGTGATGCTAGCCGACATGCACGAGACGACGGGCACCGCCTTCGCGGTGTCCACTTCGCAGCGCGACGCCTTGCAGGCGGAGTACATGGCCAAGAGCGCGACGAACCTAACGCGCCTGCTGATCGCGAAAGAACCGGACGTGAGGCGCTTCGTGGATCCACTCTACCGGGCCGCCACCGGCCGAGCGGCACCTCAGCTGCCGGTGTGGAACTTCGTCAACGATCTCTTGGCGCCCTTCTGCACGCCGGCGGATCGGCAGGATACCCTGATGCAGCTGGGCATGGATTTCGGAGACACCACGGGCTTCGACAACCTACCAGGCGAATGCGAGGTCGTCGCGATCAGCGAGAACGGGAAGATCAACGTCAATGACCCTCTGTTTCTGGACGGTGAGCGGGCACGCAACAGCGTCGCGACCCAACTATTCTCGCTAACCGGCGGGTACCTCCCCGAGAGCCCCTACGACGCCCTGTTCAGTAAAGAAGACGAAACCGGCACACTCACCACACGCATCGATCTTGTCACGGCCGTCATCGACTGGTGGGACAATGATATCCAGCGAACCGACTTCGACCCCGGGGCTGGTGCGACCCGAACGGGGGGTACCGGCGCGGAGGACGATTCGCTCTACCAACTGGGCGACAGCCCCTATCGAAACAAGAATGCACCCTTCGACTCGATCCAGGAACTCCGTCTGGTGCGTGGCTTCACCGATGATTTCTGGGCCACGTTCGTCGAGCCCATTCCAAACGACCCGGCCTCCCGTATCATGACGATCTACGCCTCCGGGCTCATCAACATCAACGAAGCGACTCCACAGGTGCTTCTAGGCAGGATTTGCGCGTTCGTCCCAGAGGTCACCATCTGCAGCGATCCGGAGGAAAGCCAGAAGTTCACGCAGATTCTCAGTACGATTCAGTCGTTACTTCCGATCCCGCTGTTCAGCCAACCGACGGACTTGCTCGATTTTGTCGAAGGCAAGGGAAGCAACAAAGGCCTCTACGCGTTGGTTACAGACTTCTTGGGCGAGGACAGTGAGATCATGTTCATCCCCATCGAGATCCCCACGGATCAGCGCAAGCCGCTCGCTCGCTCGTTCGCGACCTCTGCCCAGATCTTCACCATCCAAGCCATCGGGCTGGTGGGTCGCTCGCAGGTTCGAATCGAATCTGTCGTCAACTTTCATACGCGGTGGGTCCCGCCACCGCCCAACACTGGACGGATGCCTGGCTTGGGCGTCTTCCATTACTACCGGGTGAATTGAAATGTCTTTGGTTCTGGGATTAGAAGTGACACCCCGAGTGGTTCGCGGCGCGTTCTTGAGGACGACCTTGCGCGGATCCGAGATGGAACGGTATGCCGAAGCGCCCCTTCCCTACTCCCCCGAATCCGAATCGGAGGTCGGCCTGTTGGGTTCAGCGATCGCAGAGGTGGTGAGCCAAGGTAGCCGAGCGCCCGACCGCATCATCGCATCCCTCGGTGGAGAAGGCGCCTCGCTGAGGCTGATCGACTTGCCCGCAGGCGTCGAAAAGAAGGTGTCCGAGGTCCTGCCTGGTGAACTCGGCACCGTGCTCCCATTCGACGTCGAGGATGCTGTCATCGACTACCAAGTGGTGGGAAGGGACGAGACGACGATTCACCTGATGGCGGTTGCTGCGCCTCGGGATCGGGTCGCAGAACGCCTTCGAGAACTCCAGGCCGCAGGGGTCGACCCACGGGAACTCGCGGTCGGCGCCGCGGTATTCGATGGGCTCGGCGCTCTGCTCGGAGAATCACTGCACGACAAGACCGTCCTCGTCATCGACGTGGGCCCTGCAAACACCGACTTCGCGGTACTCACCAACGGCAGGTGCACCTTCGCGAGAACAGTCTCCGGTGGCATGGATTTCGTCGAGTCCGGGCGCCGCGGTGAGCTTGGGGCGTCGCTCCAACGCACGTTCGCTAGCTATAGATCTCAGCGCCCTGAAGCGCCGTCTCTGATCTTGCTCGCCGGCGAAACCGCCCCCATGGAGAGCGCGCGCCAATGGCTCAAGGAGCAACTCGGAGTGGAATGCGGTGTGGCTCCACTTCCGCACGCGTCGGGCGCCGACGACGAGATGCGTCCGAAGTTCACCAAGGCTGCCGCCCTCGCCGCCCGCGCGATCTCCCGCGGCAAGCTACTCGATCTTCGACAGGGCGAGTTCGCATCAAGGGCCGCCGCGAGTCAGATTCGCAAACACCTGCGCCTCATCGCCGTTTGCTTCGCAGCGGTGGTTCTCTCGTTCGGGGTGTCATTGATGGCCCGCTACCGCGTCGCCCGAGCGGAGCACGAGGGGCTCACCGCGACACTCGCGGAGGTGAGCGGCGACTTGCTCGTCGAGGAGGCACACAGTGCACTGCACGCGCGTGAATTGCTCGCCGCTGGGCCTCGCATCGACGACCCCCTTCCGCGCTTCGACGCCTACGATGTGCTCGAGGCGATCTCGGCGAGTATCCCCGTGGATATTCAGCACGACACACGCCGGCTTTTGATCGAGATTGACGACGAAGGCGACAACGGACGCTTCGAGATCCAGGGCACTGTCGGTTCCATCGCAGAGCGGGACCGCCTCGTGGACGGGCTACAGGCCCATCGTTGCTTTGCCGACGTCGAAAAGGGGTCGATCTCCACCGCGGTGGGAGACCGAAAGGACTACAAGCTGGTCGTCAAGATCAGGTGCGAGGACGCACCCTCAGGCTCGGGGAAGGAGAAGTAACGTGGCTTTTGGAGATGCACTGCACAATGCGCGCAACTGGGTCGAGGCGCTGAGCGATCGCGAACGTCGACTGCTGGGCGCGATGGCCGCCGTATTTCTTGGCGTCCTGTTCGTGCTTCCGATGTTCGTCGCCATCTCGAGCATCTCCGACATCGAGACCGAGAACGAGGAGATCGCCCAGGTCCTGCAGGATATCCGCAGATCGGAGCCCCGCCTTCAACAACAAAAGGCCGAGCGCCGCGCGATCGAACGCCTCTACAGTCGCAAGGCGCCGACTCTGGGGGGCTTTCTCGAGGAGCGTGCTCAACAGTACGGAGTGACCGGGCTTGGCATCACGGATCAGCCCAAGCTGGACATCGGCGAGTACAGTCGTCGCTCGGTTCGCGTCTCACTGCCCGTCGTCGAGTTGCGACCCCTAGTTGAAATGCTTGCCGATATCGAAAACAGCTCATACCCGGTGTCGATCGAACGAATTCAGATGACCGGCGGTAGGATGCGAACGGGCTACACGGTCAAGCTCGCAGTGAACGCCTACGACCGCGATGGTCCCGCAGCTACGGAGCAGGAGTAACCGGTGCGACAAATCCCAATTGGACCAATCCTAAAGTGGACGGGATACCCGCTCTTCTTCCTCGCCTGCTTCGTGTTCTTTGCGTACAAGACTTTCCCTTACGAACGACTTGCCGACCGTCTCGTTCAAGAGGCTCGTGCGCAAGGCTACGAAATCGAGATCATCGATCTGTCGAACTCCGGACTAACCGGACTCACCTTTGAGAACCTGCGGGTGCTCATGCCGCCAGACGGAAGCGAATCACTTCCATCTGAGGTCATCTTCGACGAACTCACTGTCAGCGTCTCGCTGTTCTCGTTGATGTCGGATACGAAGTCGTACAGCTTCGACGCCGAGGTCGCCGATGGCGAGGCCACAGGAGATATCTCGATTGGAACGGACAATCTGGAGGTCGAGGTAGAGCTCGACGATCTCGATCTGGCTGCGCTCCCGATTCTCCGGAAGTTCACGAAGGTGCCGCTGACTGGGATTCTCAACGGAGAGATCGCGCTCACGATGCCGAGTGAAGTCGCTGAATCAACGGGCGACGTGGAGGTCACGATCGAGGGTCTGCACGTCGGCGACGGAAAGTCGCAGTTGGACATCCCCGGATGGGGCGGTTTGACGCTCGACGAAGCCGACGCCGGCAACTTGGAGCTCGTCGCGACCATCGAAGAGGGCTCGGCCAGGATCGAGAAGGCGACATCGCACGGAGAAGATCTCGAGCTCGACGTCATTGGCCAGGTGCGCCTCCTCCGACCGCTCAAGCGCTCGGAGCCCAACTTGATGCTCCGGGTCAAGATCCAAGACGCCTACAAGCAGCGAAGCACCAAGGTCGCGACAATGCTGGAACTCGCATCATCGGGACTCAAGGCCGCGCTGACAGCAGATGGCGCAATTCAGTATTCGGTAGCGGGCTCGTTCGGCCGCTTGAAGCCCAGGGGGGCCGGCAGCCTTCCCTTCGACCTGCCCAAATGAACCCGTCCGCTGGACGCTCTACCGGCTCGGCAGTAGAGGTGCTTTTCACGAGCACGATCGATGATTGGAAGCGACACAGAACCGCCCGACGAGTTTGACGAGCCTCAAGGCGTCGAAATCGTGGATCCAGACGAGCATTCGCGCAGCGGCGAAGGTGGAGGTGAGGCCGACAGATTGGCGGCTACCTCGTCTTCGCTCACCCGTCGCGACCCATTGGCCGCGTACATGAGAGACGTCCAGCGGTACTCTCTTCTATCCAAAGAAGAAGAGCACGATCTCGCGGTCCGATTCTTCGAAGATGACGATCTCGAAGCAGCCAAACAGCTAGTCACCTCGAACCTTCGATTGGTCGTCAAGATCGCATACGACTATCGACAGGCATATAAGAACCTCTTGGACCTCGTGCAGGAGGGCAACATCGGGCTCATGCAGGCTGTGAAAAAGTATGACCCGTACAAGGGAGTCAAGCTCTCGAGCTACGCGGCGTGGTGGATCCGCGCGTACATGCTTCGCTACATCCTGAACAATCACCGACTCGTGAAGGTGGGTACCACGCAGGCCCAACGGAAGCTGTTCTTCAACCTGCAAAAAGAAAAATCTCGCTTGTCCGCGATGGGCATCGAGCCGACTGCCCAGGCGATTGCAGAGCGGCTGAACGTACCTGAGCGAGACGTCGTGTCGATGGACATGCGGCTAGCGGCGGGAGACGCCTCCCTGGACGCGCCGGTGGGCACCACGGAGGGGCGCTCGGTGGCTCGCGTCGAGCTGCTTCCGTCCGAAGACGTCGGCGTGGATGACACCTTGGCCGACGCGGAGGTCGGCGATCAGTTTTCGAAAAAGATTCACAAGTTCGGGGAGTCGCTGGTCGACAGGGAGAAGAAGATTTTCGACGACCGCCTCGTCGCCGAGGACCCAAAGACGTTGCAGACTCTCGGAGACGAATTCGGCGTGAGCCGCGAACGCGTTCGCCAAATCGAGAAACGTCTTCTAGAGAAACTCAAGGCTTTTCTACACAGCGAGCTCGGCGAGACAGTCGTCGACCTGTACGAAACTCCCTGAGCGGCCGGGTCGCAGGGCGACCGAGATGTGGTAACGGGCATGGATGCCAGGTCGTCTGTCGGTAGTCGCGACGCCAATCGGATGTCTCGAAGACATCACGCTCAGGGCGCTACGAGTACTTCGTGAAGCCGACCTCATCCTCGCGGAGGATACGCGTCACACCCGAACGCTTTGCGCCAAGCACGGCATCGAGACGCCCCTTCGCTCGTTCCACGCGCATACCAACGAAGACAGAGTGAAGCTGCTGGTTTCCCGACTGGTCGAGGGGGCACACTACGCGATGGTAAGCGACGCGGGGACGCCGGTGGTGAGCGACCCGGGGGTCTACCTCGTCTCGCGCGCCGCCGCTGCGGGAGTTGCGGTTGAAGCGATTCCCGGTCCCAGCGCAGTTCTCGCTGCCCTCTGCGTCGCGGGCCTACCAGTCCGCCGATTCGTATTCGAAGGGTTCTTGCCGAGGGGCGGAGGGGATCGCACTCGCGCGCTCGACCGAATCGCACAATCGGCGGACACCGTCGTGCTGTTCGAATCGCCACATCGGATCCACGCGACTTTGCAAGATCTCGAAGGGGCACTCGGTGGGGACCGCCAGATGGCTCTATGTCGAGAGCTCACCAAGATGCATGAACAAACCATCCGCGGGACCGCCTCGGAGGTACGGCGAGAGCTAGCCGAGCCGGCGAGAGGCGAGATCACCCTCGTCATCGAAGGCCGACCCGCGGACGCACCCGTGGAGGACGTGGATATCGGGGCGCTGGTCACCGAGTGGAAGCGCGAGGGCCTTTCCACGAAAGAGATGACGCAGAGACTACAGCGGGACCTTGGATGGAAGCGCAACGCGGCCTATCAAGCGATCCTCGACGCGCTGCAGCGGGACCAGAGCTAGTTCGCTGAGGTCGGAAGGGTCATGCAGACCCGCAAGCTCCCTGCCGTGCCCGCTTCGGTCCAGATGCGTCCGCCCTGGGCTTCGATGACCGCGCGCGCGACGGCCACCTCCAACCCCAGCGCGTCGGAGCGGGAGAGTGGCTTCTCTAGCCGCTCGACGACCGCCAGAGTGTCCGCTGAGGAGTCTTTGAGTGTCGCCATGAGGTCAAACTGAACGAAGCCCTTGCCGACCTGGTCGCGGCGCGGGGGTGCCACACGCATGACGATATCAGTGCCGGACGAACGAATGACGAGCACCGCGAGGCCCACGAGGGCGTGAACGGTGCGATGGCGGTCGACGAATATGCGCGGGAGCCCTTCCGAGCCCCCCCCGATCACCGACGTGCCTTCGGATCGCGTTCGCGCAAATGCGATCGCCTCGGAGATCAGCTCATCGGGAGCGACCCACTGCTGCTGCAGTCTGAGCGTCCCTGCTTCGAGCTTTGCCCGATCGACCACCGTCGAAACCAGCCGCAACAACCGCTCCGCGCTTGCACGGATGGTGCGGACGCTTCGAATCTGCTCGTCATTGAGATCGCCGTCCACGCGCCCCAGCAGCATGTCAGAGAAACCCGTAACCGAGTTGAGTGGGTTCCGGAGCTCGTGCCCCAAGGCGCCCAGAAAACGAGCCCGTCGACGGGCCGGCGCCTCCGGGTCCGCAGAATGAGTGTCGATCACGTCCTGAATCGACGCTCGTTGAGTCGCCTCGACCTCGGGCGGCAAAACTCCGGGTGTCGTCTGAGGATGTCGCTTCCTCGCCCACAAGGCGACGGGCGCCATCGCGAAGGCCAAGACAGCGACCGTGACCGCTCCCTCAACGACATTCGATTCTGCAAGTAAAAGCCAGCAAGCGGCGAAATAAATCGCAACCAGCAAGACGGACCAGCGCAGTCGATTCCTTACGGGATACTCGCGGGAGATCATCGCGTCTCCTGCATCGGAATGCGTATCAAGAAACGAGATGGGAGGTCACCGTGGTAAAGAGAGCCCTTGTGGCATGCGATGACCTCCGACACGACGGCCAGCGGCCAACGCCGGATTTCGTTGGCCTCCTCGGAGGCTAGGACCTCGGCCGGCGTGGGCAGAGCGTTCAGCGTGAGGCGGTCGGACGAGTCGGCGGTGATCTCGATCGCCAGATTTCCGTCCGATGCGCGCAAACTCAACGCAATACTCGAGTCGCGATGGTCGGTTGCCAGAAAATCGGCGAGCACGAGAATCGATCGTCGAAGCCTGGCTTCATCCACCATCGTGAGTTGCGGGCCATCGGGCAACGAGCAGCCTGCGGTTCTCTTGTTCGACCAGAGCTGCCCGGCCTCGATCGCGACTCGGCCTACCAGGTCGCGAACGTCCGCGCGGTCGACATCCAGGCGAATTTCGCCGTCCGCGAGCTGCGTGAGATCGAGCGCGCTGTCCAGAAGTATCCGCAGGCGGATCCCCGAGGCACGAATGATCTCGAGATCTTCGCGCTGAGACTCGTTGACCTCGCCGTCGATGCCGCTGAGGAGCACGTCCGAGAAACCAAGCACCGCGTTGAGCGGTGTCCTGAACTCGTGTCGAAGCGCCATCAAGTAGTCGACCTTGTCAGGCTCAACCTCGACGGGGGCACTAGTCGTCTCCTCGTCGGCCGCATCAACTGCCAGAGAGATCGGATCTTCTCTGTTCGGCTCTAGAGGCGGTCTGATCGTACGGACGCTGAGGATTGCGCCGATGATTCCCCCCAACGCCATGAGCACGAACAAGCTCCAGGGCTCGGCGCCGCGCAGACCCGACACGAAGAAAAGCCCAAGACCAGTCGAGGTCGCAATGAGCAGTGCGTAGACGCCGAAGCGCAACGCCAGGTCCCGGTTCGCTCCGAATTCCGCTGTATCACCGCTGTCGTTCACGTCAGCGCCCGATCTCGACCTCTGGAACACGGGGCGAGTCTTCGTCTTGCAGACGCAGGGCCAAGTCGATCCTGGCAGCCGCATTGATCAGGCCGAGGTGGCTAAACGCCTGAGGAAAATTTCCGAGCAGAGTCTCGGTCCGGGGGTCGATCTCCTCTGCCAAGAGCCCGAGGTGGTTCGATGCCTCAGCATGCGCGACGAACACGCGCTGCGCCTCGTCTATTTGCCCGGCCATCGCCAGGACCTCGGCCAACCAGAAACCACAAAGAACGAATGCGCCTTCATCACCACCTACCCCATCATCGGCGCGATAGCGATAGACGAACGGTCCGTCGCCCAGCTCGGCTCGGATCCATTCCACCGTCCGGAGCACCCGCTCATCGTTGGGCGGCAGGAACCCGTGGATCGGAAGCAGCAACAGCGATGCATCGGGATGTTCGTGGTCGTACGCAGCGACAAACTTCTTGCCAGTCCGGTCGAGCCCGCGGGCGCACAACTCCTTGTGAAGCTCGTCAGCGACTTTCTGCCAACGTACTTGCTCGGCGTAGTCACCAAACAGAGGAGCCAACTCGACACCGCGTCTCAGCGCGAGCCAGCTCATGAGCTTCGAGTGAACGTTGTGACGCTTGCCGGCGCGGGGCTCCCAAATACCATGGTCCGGCTCTGCCCACATCGCGGCAACGTTCTCGACGACCGCACGAAGCCGTCGCCATCCGCGCGCCGAAAGCAGACCTCCGCCTCGCTCGTACACGTAGGCGGCATCCATCAACGCCCCTGCGGTGTCGAGTTGCAATTGATCCCGAGCGCCGTTTCCAATACGGACCGGCCGTGACCCGCGGTATCCGGCAAGCCCATCGAGCGATTCCTCATCGGGGACCCGGCCGCCGTCCACCGCGTACATGATGTGAAGCTCCCGATCCCGCTCGAGCGTGTCTCGAACGAAATGAAAGAACTCCCGAGCCTCGCGACCACAGCCGAGCAGGTTCGCAGCGCGCACCGCCATCGCCGTGTCTCGGGTCCAAGTGTAGCGGTAGTCCCAGTTGCGAACCCCACCGATCCACTCGGGGAGTGACGTGGTCGGGGCAGCGACCATTGCCCCAGTCGGTGCATACATTAGCAGCTTCAAGCACAATGCAGACCGGACCACGTGGTGTCGCCACGGACCATCGTATTCGAGCTGCTGCACCCAGTCGCGCCATCGACGTCGGGTGTTTCGGAGAGCATCGAACGGGCGGTAGGCCAGTATCGACTCGGATTTGGCGGAGTTCCAACTGATCACGACCCATCCGCGCTCACCGGCCTTCAGCGGGAAGACAGCCTGCACACCACCTTCCGGACGCGGCTCCCACTGTCCCACGCCCCCGAGGACGGCAACGAGTCGCTCGCCCGAGGGCCCCTTGGCAGAAGCCGAGCGTCCGGCGATGTCGAACCGCGTCTCCGCACGGCCGTAGTCGAAACGGGGATCAAACACCACCTTTACAACCGCCTCTCCTTCGACGCATTGCACGCGCCTATGCACTTCGTGCACGGCGGAACGCGGATCGTCGGTCCAAGGCATGTAGTCGATGAGACGGATCGTCCCGCGACCTTCGACCTGGAATAGCGTCTCGAGCACGTTGGTGTCCGGGTCGTACCGCTGCAGGCTGTCGAACGGATACTCGACCGGACTCACAGAGGTGGAGCCTCCGTTGTCCCTGTCGAGCAATGCGGCGAAGACGCTCGGGCTGTCGAAGCGAGGCAAGCACAGCCAGTCGATCGCACCGTCCGCGCGGACGAGCGCCGCGGAAAACCCGTCTCCTATCAACCCGTGATCGGCGATCGTGAGGGCGTCCCGCGACGCCTCGTCAGTGAACACGAAGGGTCGGTTGAGCCGCTTGGCAGCACTGTAGAGGTCCATTCAGCCGGAGAATAGCAGATCGTGCGCTTCGGAACGCACATGCTAGAGGCACGAAGTGGAGCGGCGAAATACTCAATGGGGTCTCCCGCTGCTCTTGATGGCCCTCACGTTCGCGTCGACTTTGTACGTCGGCGCCGGAATGGTCCTCCGTCACCCACCTACCTCAGCCACGGAACTCGCGAGCGGCTGGGTGTTCTCCCTGCCGCTCATGGCAATTCTAATGGCGCACGAGTTCGGTCACTTTTTCGCGGGCAAGTACCATCGCGTCGACGTGTCCCCCCCCTACTTCATTCCCGTCCCGTTCTTTCTACTGGGCACGCTCGGGGCCGTGATTCAGATTCGCGAACGAATTCGTTCCCGCAACGCTTTGCTGGACATTGGCGCGGCCGGCCCTCTTGCTGGTATGGCGGTCGCAATACCGGTGGTCATCTACGGCATCGCGACTTCCCCCGTCGAGGCGCTTCCTGACTCGCCCTACATTCTCGAGGGCCGCTCACTTCTCTACCTCGGCCTGCTGTACTCGTTGAAGGGCCCAATTCCGCTCGGACACGACATCATGCTCACACCGACAGCGCTGGCCGGTTGGGCCGGGCTGCTCGTCACGATGATCAACCTCCTCCCGTTCGGGCAGCTCGACGGCGGCCACGTGGCCTACGCGCTACTGGGGCGCCGCCAGGATCAACTGTCGAGGAAGCTCCTGCGGATGCTGCCACTGCTCGCGGTCATCGTGAGCGCCGCCTACGGGATTTCGGCCTACCTCGACGGAATTCGCGGGGACAGGCTGATCTACGACGCGGCGGCGGGTATGCATTGGCTCGTCTGGGCCTTCGTTCTATGGCTCCTTACCCGGGCGACGGGGCCAGACCATCCGCCCACCGAGGACACCGAGGTGTCATCGCGCCGGCGCCTGGTCGGTTGGTTCACGTTGTCGCTGTTCGTCCTATTGTTCATGCCTTCGTGGATCCGGATGCAGTAGGAAATTTCACCGAACCCATGGAATTTCTTAGGTTCGGGACATGCGCCCCAGCCGCGATCCAGCCTTGCTCCTAGTCGTCTTCTTCACTGTCCTCGGCGCGGCATCGCCCGCGCATGCATGGACCCGCACGGTTGTAAAAGGCGCGCAGGCGACGGTCGACATCGAACCCGACGCCACCCTGAGCATCCTTCTGCGACTCGATGTCGAGGTGCATGCCGGTTGGCTGCACGAAATGGAACTTGCCGGCCTCGGTGGGGACGTCGACCTGAACCGCTACCAACCGCCTTACTTTCGCTCCGAGGAAGGCGAGATCTTTCGCCCCGAGGCCGAGGTTCGAGAGGATGGCACCATTCACCTCTCGTTTCCGCGACGCGAGGCCCCTCGACAAGGGGAGTACCGCGTCTTCATGCGTTACCGCACCAAGGCCGATGTCACTGCGATCGAGGTGAAGGGCGAGCCGCGGGCGCGCGTGGTTTGGTCTGTCCCCGCGTGGGAGACCGGGCTCCACGGTGTCTCGGTCGAGTTCCGTGCGCCACCAGGCTCAGTGGTTCCAAGCGACATGCAAGACGTGGCGCCAGGCGTCGACTTCGAGATCACTGAGCAGAGCAAACTCACGCTCGTCAAATGGCAGCGAATTCACCTTCCCCGCATGACCGCCTGGCCGCTCGCTTTGGACGTCCCCCGCCACGCGATCGCGATGCCGATCGCGGTTCCCGACACCCCCCGACCGCCCGGCTTCACCCCACTGCAGATTCCCGACCGACGCCCGATCGCGTGGGTCTTGTTCCTGTTGGCCCCTCTCATTCTCCTCAAGCGCCGATCGGTCGAGGTTCGAATGGGCGGACGACGCCTGTTGGTCAGGGCTCCTTGGACAGCCGTTCTCGCGATCACCGGCGTCGTGCTCGCCATCGGTCAATGGTGGGTCCCTAACTACCTCGTTTGCGCACTCCCATTGATCGCATTCGGTCTACACCGGGCGGAACGATGGACACCTCTTTCCGATCGCCCGGAGTGGCGCCCCATCACGAATGCACAGCTGCCCGAAGCCGCCAACTCGGCAAGTGAGCTCCTCGACGCCACGACCGTGACCGGTCTGGGCTGTCTGGTGGTGGGGGGCGTCGGCTTCGTTGCACTCGGAGAGCCCGTCGCAGCGCTACTGTTGTTGCCCCTTTTCCTGACGGGAACGCGGTACCATAGGGCTAGCTCGGCGAGCGAGACTGCGGACGCGATCCGCGGGTTCGCTTCGGAGCTCCGCCTTCCCGAAGACGCTGCCGAGATGTCACTGAGCTGGGAGTCTGCATCGAACGGTTTGCCTCGTTTGCGCGTTCATCTTGCAACGCAGCGCGCGGGTCTCATGACGTTGAGCTTCGTCGCTACCTCACGCCCTGTGGGTTTCGTTCTCCGTCACCGAATCATGCTCCTCGTCGAGACACGCGCGCAATCGGATGCCGACGATCTGACACGGCGGCGGACGAACTCGGAGCCTGACCTCCGTGCCTCCGACGGAAGCATCCTTCGCCTCGTAGAGTGGGATGCCGAGGCAGTGGCCCTGCTTCGGGTTCTCGCTCACAAGACCCCCAAGCCTAGGTCGTCGGGCGGGACGTGGTTGCTGCGGGAGATCTCCCAGCCCGTGGAGACCATCGACGAAGAG
>RCNB010004108.1_pt1 | contig 22437 bp, 20 predicted proteins | sample 2041321 | NCBI WGS metagenome assembly RCNB01 (sample SAMN09708232, study PRJNA481090) | Marine sediment metagenome, whole genome shotgun sequencing project. | reverse complement strand
TGAAATTTCATTTTTGCAATCATCGCATATAGCAAAATCAGGGGTTAATGGTAAATTTAGTCTCCCGGATTTTTCCGAAGGAATTATTTGAAAACTATCAAATTTTTTATAAGGAATTTCATCTATGCTGTGATCGCTTATTTTAGCAACTTTGGGCGGATCCTCCAGGAGTTTCTCATAAAATGAAACGATATTTTCTTTTAAGCCCGACGTATAAATAATAACACCTTCTTCATTGTTTGAAACGGTGCCTTGTAACTTAAATCGCTCTGCCAGACAATAAACAAAGGGTCTAAAACCAACCCCTTGTACCTGTCCTTTGTATATTATTTTATAAGTTTTGTGCAAATTAATAAGATTCAGAAAGTAGCTTTTCGGTTAAACTGAAGATTTGTTTTATGGCTTGAGTTATAGCGTTTTTAACCTTAGGTGTTAGCTCAATAGTCATAGGAGTTACTTCCTTTATAGAAATGGTAATCAATTGCAGATCCGGTTTAGTTTCCATTAGATAAACTGCTTCAATCATATCTTTTAAACCTACATCATGAACACTTAAAGCTGTTGGAAAATCGGAAGCGAACTTTGGGCGAATTAATGATATTGTTCCTTCCATTTGTCCATCCATCGTAGCATCAACAAAGATAACTGATTTATAGGCTTCAAAGCAATTCAATAGCAAAAAACCACCCGTTCCGCCGTCCAGAATATCCACCTGACTAGGGAGTTTCATTTCAGCCATCTTCTGCACAAGATGCACACCCACACCTTCATCACCCATAAGATAATTGCCTACTCCTAAAATTAAGATGCTTTGTGATTTATCCTTCTCAAAAAAGAATGCATCACTGCTTGTGGCAATAGGAGTTTTATCTAATGCATTCATTTAGTCCTTTTTTAAATATGATTATTCAGTGGCTTCTGTGGTTTCTTCCACAACCGCTTCCGTTTCTCTATCATCCTGAATACGTTCATCATAAACATATTTATAGCCACCGAACATAGATGAAACCTCACCTCTGCCTTCTAGCCAGTCATGATAGAGTACTAGATATACATGAATTAAAGTAAAGAGTATGAATATCCAAGTACTGATATGATGTATCGTTCGGACCATAAAATCACCACCTAAGAAAGGAACTACCCAAGCGAACAATTTAGGTAGCCACCAACCCGCATTTGATGCATAAAGACCAAAACCGGTAAATATCTGAACCAAAGCAACAACAAATAGAGCTACATAAGAAAAAGCGGCTAAGCTATTATGGCCAACACTAATGTTTTTAATATCTGGATGCTCTTCGTTTCTCAGAAAAATATCGACTTTCAACACGTGAAAAAAGTTATGGAACATTTTTTTATTGGGCCAAAATGCTCTCCAACTGGAAAATTTATTGCCTCTAAATGACCAATACACGCGCAAAATCATATTAAAAAAGAAAATATAGGCGGAAGTAAAATGAATAAAACGGACGGTACCAAACCAATATATTTCGCTTGCTTCAGCACTTGATAAAATAGCGGGTGGATCGGCAATAATGAATCCAGTAATTGCTAAAACTGTAATCGTAAGAGCATTAATCCAGTGACAGATTCTTACCGGTAATTCCCAAACATAAACTCGTCTAAATTTTATTGTTTCCATGGTCACTGATTTTACTAAATATCACAACTTGAAATATTTTGAACTTGAGAAATATGATTTCCGTGTTCGTCGTATAAATGAACTGCACAGGCAATACAGGGGTCAAAGGAGTGAATCGTCCTTATGATCTCAAGAGGCAATTCGGGATCGGCCACGGGAGTACCTATCAAGCAAGATTCGTAAGCAGACATTTGCCCTTTTGGATCCCTAGGTGAAGCATTCCAGGTTGAGGGTACTACTAATTGGTAATTTTCTGTTTTCTTATCCTTAATTCTAATCCAATGCGCTAAAGCACCTCTCGGTGCTTCAGAGAAACCAACACCTTTAGATTCTTTTTCCCATTTTTCAGGATCTCTTTTCTCGGAATTTGCCATTCTGGTATCTCCATTCTTTATATTCTGAATTAAGGTATCATAAAACTCCATTGTCCAATTGGCAACTAATTGTGTCTCAAGACCTCTGGCGGCAGTTCTTCCTAATGTTGAAAATAATGCGTCAACAGGAACATCTAAATGCTTTAGCGCTCCATTTACAATATCTTGAATTTCTTTATTACCCCTTCCATAACCAACTAATAATCTGGCTAGCGGGCCAACTTCCATTGGTTTGCCTTTCCATCGCGGCGTTTTTATAAAGCTATATTTCTGGCTCACGTCCAAGTGTTCATATGGAGGTTTGGGTCCTGAATATTTTATATTTGTTTCACCATCCCATGGGTGTTTTCCTTTGTCTTTTCCTTCAGCATAGTCATCATACCATGAATTATTAATAAATTCCTCTATATCATCATTTCTATGGTCAACATCGTAAACTTTTGACAAATCCCTATTTAATATGATTCCCTGAGGAAATTTGAAGCTGGAAACATCACTATAACCATTAGTTGGAAAATCTCCATAAGACATATAATTACCAAAGCCTTTACCTATGGATCCCCAATCTTTATAAAAAGAAGCTATGGCCAATAAATCTGGGATATACACTTGCTCAATGAAATCTTTGCCTTGTTGCAACAGTTTTCCAACATATGCCAAGCGTTCAGCGTTTATACCACCTATATCTTCGGTGTTAATTGCACAGGCCATTCCTCCCACCAGATAATTAGGGTGAGGGTTTTTACCACCAAAAATAGTGTGCACTTTTACTATTTCTTTTTGCCATTCGAGCGCTTCTAAATAATGAGCAACTGCCATTAAATTCACTTCAGCTGGTAATTTCATTTGGGGATGTCCCCAGTATCCGTTGGCAAAAATTCCTAATTGCCCACTTTCTACAAACTTCGTAATCCGTTTTTTGATATCTGAAAAATATCCTGGTGAACTTTTAGGCCAGTTTGAAATACTCTGAGCCAATTCTGAAGTTTTAACCGGATCTGCTTTTAAAGCGTTTACTACATCTACCCAGTCTAAGGCGTGAAGGTGATAAAAATGCACAGTATGATCGTGCATATATAAAGCGCCTTCCATGATATTTCTTACCATTTCGGCATTTGGAGGTATTTCTATTCCCAAAGCATCTTCAACAGATCGTACAGATGCCAGTGCATGAACCGTAGTACAAACACCACACGCACGTTGTACAAATGCCCATACATCTCTTGGATCTCTGCCTTTTACAATAACCTCAAGACCACGAACCATTGGACTTGAACTATAAGCGTCCACAATTTTGCCGTCTTTTACTTCCGCTTCTATTCTAAGATGACCCTCTATTCTCGTAATTGGATCAACAACTATTCTATTTGCCATGATGTATGTTTTAAGAATCTAATTTTTTTTCATTCTTTTTACCACGTGATATTCCTGACTTTAATTCATTTCTTTTAGAAATATTAGCGGCTACTGCGTGAACTGCAAGACCTCCGGCAAGTGTGCCTGCTGCAACCATACCAATGGTGTCAGCCGAACTTTCGATTCCAAATCCGTGTAGTCCTGTTAGTCGTTCGTAGAATGGACCGTTATCCCAGAAATCTTCTTCACTACAACCAATACAACCATGTCCGGACTGTATTGGATAACTAACGCCGTTGTTCCATTTAATGGTTCCACAAGCATTGTAAGTCATTGGACCTCTGCATCCAACTTTATAAAGGCAGTAGCCTTTTTTGGCGTTTTCATCATCAAAGGATTCTGTAAATAACCCGGCATCATAATAAGGTCGTCTGTAGCAACTATCATGAACACGTTTAGAGTAGAATGCTTTTGGTCGTCCCAATCCATCTAATTCGGGTAATCTACCAAAGCTTACCAAATGCACAATTACACCGGCCATTACTTCTCCAATAGGAGGACAGCCAGGAACTCTTATTATTGGTTTATTTTTAATAATCTTATGGATAGGAGTGGCCTCGGTTGGATTTGGATACGCTGCTTGAACACATCCATTTGAGGCACAACTACCCCAAGCTATGATTGCTTTTGCACCCGCAGCAGATTCTAATAAAATATCTTTAGCTGATCTTCCTGCAATACAGCAATAGTTGCCATCATCTCCTAATGGGACCGATCCTTCAACACAAAGGATATATTCTCCCTTGTATTTTTCCATAGTTGCTTGTTTGGCTGCCTCTGCTTGATGTCCTGATGCGGCCATAAGTGTCAAGGTATAATCCAGCGAAATTTTGTCCAAAATGATATCTGCAACAATCGGGTGATCGGAACGGATAAAGGATTCGCTGCAACAAGTACATTCCTGAAAATGCTCCCAAATTACAGGTACTCTGTAGGTGGTTTCCAAGGCATTGACAACTTGACCTATCATAGAGGTTTCTAAACCCATATAAGCCGTTATATAAGTTGCAAACTTTAAAAAATCTCTTCGGCTATAGCCTTGCTTTATTATGCTCTCATAGTAGGTTGTTTGCTGTGTTTTTTTTGTTGTAGCCATGACTGAATATTATATCATTATACCCCGTAATCAATTAGTTTTTAAACAGGTGCACTAAATTTATGAAAGGAAAGAGACGAATTGTATGATAATTGTCATATTATGAATTAATTACAATATTTATTATTGTAGGTCCATCCTTTAAATTCGGAATTACAAGATGCATGAACTGTCAGTGGCTTTAAGTATAGTTAAAATAGCAGAAAGCGAAGCTAATAAGGTACACGCTAAAGCGATAGAACTAATTGAGCTTGAAATTGGAACATTAGCCGGCATCGAATTCGAATCTTTAGATTTTGTCTGGACGATTGCCGTTCAGGGTAGCCTATTGGAAAACGCTGTCAAAAAAACAATAAAAATCCCCGGCAAGGCAAAATGTGGCGATTGTGATACTGTTTTTTCTATAGACAATATATACGATTCTTGCCCTAAGTGTAACAGCTATCTTAAAGGAATTATTGAAGGAAAGGAATTAAGAGTAAAAGCTATTGAAGTTGTATAATAATATTTTAAAAATTTAGAAAGATATGTGCGGTACTTGTGGTTGCGGAAGCGAGGAAAACGGAGTAGTCATTCAAAGCCCTTCTGAAGGAAAAATGAATCATGATCATAGTCACGATCATGGTCATTCACATGAACACGGGCATTCTCATAGTCATGAACATTCTCATGACCATCATCATAAAACAGTTTTAGAAGTTGAACAAAATATCTTACAGCATAATGAAGTCATGGCGGCTAGAAATAAAGGTTACTTTGAAGCCAAGAACATATTTGCCTTAAACCTGGTAAGTTCTCCTGGTTCGGGTAAAACTGCTTTATTGGAGCGCACTTTAAAGGATCTAAAAGATGAGCTTTCATTTTATGTGATTGAAGGTGATCAACAAACGTTCAATGATGCAAACCGAATTGCAGCAATTAATATTCCGGTGATGCAAATAAATACGGGTAAGGGTTGTCATTTAGAAAGTGATATGGTCTATGATGCAGTTAAAAAGCTCCATATAAAGGACAACTCAGTATTGATGATAGAAAATGTAGGAAATCTGGTATGTCCATCCATGTTCAATTTAGGAGAGGGTAAACGAATTGTTATTATCAGTACCACGGAAGGTGTAGATAAACCCATAAAATATCCGGATATGTTCCATACTTCAGATATTTGCATTATCAATAAAATTGATCTTTTACCTTATTTGAATATAGATATTGAAGAATTAAAAAACTACGCCTTGCAAGTGAATCCGAAGTTACTCTTTTTTGAAATTTCGGCGACTACCGGAGAAGGTATGGAAGCTTGGTATAAGTGGTTAAGAGAAAATAGTGTGTCAACCCTAAATTAGAAAAGAATGTGTCTGGCTATTCCTGGAAAATTAATTGCAGTCACTTCTCAGCTGGATGAAACCTTCAGAATAGGGAAGGTGTCGTTTGATGGTGTTATAAAGGAAGTAAACCTAACGCTGGTCCCGGATGCTAAAATCGATGACTACTTGATGGTGCACGTTGGAGCCGCCATTAGTATCGTGGATGAAATAGAAGCGAAGAAAACATTCGAGATTTTACAACAATTGGGTGAGTTACATGATTTGGACGATTCCGAAGCCATTTAAATCCATTTAAAAATGCCTTATTTTGAACTTTCAAAGGCCGACTTCTCTTTTCCGCCTGCATATTTCGCAGCTAATGATGGATTGGTAGCCGTTGGAGGTGATATGGATATTAGGCGATTACTAGTAGCTTATAACAATGGAATTTACTATTGGCATTATCCATTAAAACATATTAAATGGTGGTCACCCGACCCTAGAACGGTCATTCTTTTAGATGCATTCAAAGTTTCAGAAGACCACCTTACAAGGCTAGAGAATCAATTTACCTGTCATATTACTACCGATTTTGAAAAAGTACTCCGATTATGTCAGCGTGTCTATAATATAAAAGACCGTATGAGCGAGACATGGTTCTCAGAAAGGGCTTTTCGAACTTTTCTTGAGTTACATCAAAAAGGATATGCTCAGGCTGTTGAAGTATGGAAAGACACCGAACTAGTAGGAGGCATTTTTGGTGTTGGTATCGGGAAAATCTTTTTTGCTGAATATTTATTCGGCAAAGAAAAATTTGCCGATGAATTGGCATTGTTGTGTTTAATCAAGGAATTAAAAGAAAAAGGATATCAATTGATTGATATGCAAAAACCGACGGCTTTCTTTGAGGGTATTGAGTATGATGAACTTTCCAGAATTGAATACGTTTCTATTTGCAAGAAAAACAGTGAGAAATACGTTTCAGAAATACTGAGTTTATAATTATTAAATCTACAAAAATGGATATTTCATTCGAAGAGCAACTAAGTACGGCTAATCTATTACTAGAAGCTAATGAATTGGAAAAATCAATTGAAAATTATGAAGATGCATTAGTACTGGCATTGAAAAATGAAGAAAAAATAAGTCTGAATAATTTATTGGGCACTTTGTATCTAAGAATCAAAAAACCGTCTATGGCACTTCAAAAGTTTGAAACTTCAATTAAACTTTATGACAAAAATAACGAGATTAGTAAGCTGGACGAGAAGGCTTCTGTTCTTAATAACCTGGGTGCAATCTATCTGGAAAGTAATCTGAAACTTGCCATAGAACATTATGCCTCTGCCTTACAAATTTATAACAGACTCGCTAAAACAGTATCAGAGACATTTCGTCCTCATCTAGCCAATACATATTTTGCTTTAGCCGATGGGTATTACAAGAAAAATGACTTTTATTCGGCTAAGAAAAACTTCAAAGAGGCAATTAAATTATATGATTCACTGGAAGTTGAATCTTTCCAAGTATTAAAAGCAAATGCACTTTATCAATTAGGTGCCATTTATACAGAAGAGTTTAATCTACACGATGCCAAAGTAAATTATTTGAAATCATTAGCATTGTTTGAAAGTGTATCTGTTCAGGATAAAGAAGCATTTCAACCTTATTTAGCCGCAGTTTTAAACAATTTGGGGGTGACTTATAAGTCCATGGACGATCATCAAAAAGCCCTGGAATATTATGAAAAAGGCTTACAGCAGTATGAATATTTAGTTGCGAAAAATAAAACAGTATTTACGCCCTACCTGGCTGCAACCTACAATAGTGCCGCGATTTTGCTTGCTGAAATGAATAATTTTGAGAAAGCAATCGAATTCGGTCATAAGGCAATCAGTATCTACAATGATTTAGCAGATTCGTTCCCCGAAAAATACTCACATTACCTGGCAAACTCGGTTCACAATTTGGGGCTCTATTATTTTGGGCAAAAAGAAATGAAATTGGCCGAACAATATTTTATTGAGGCATTAACATTACGGAAAAAATTAGCTATTATAGAGCCCGAATCCTTCGATGCAGATGTTTGTGCAACAGCTTTAAACCTGGTCGAATTATATCAAGCAGCATTTGAAAATAATTTGGATTTCGGATTAAAATCAAAATGTCTGGAACTATTAACCGATACCGATATCCGATTGAGAAAATACGATGATAACCGACTTGTACTAAAAAGCATGAAAAGGGATTGTCAATATTATTTGAACTATTTTGATACTGTCACCTTAGAACAACTTACTTTAGACAGCACCTTCAGAAAAGTAGATGATTTGAATGAGGAAATTAATGGAACGCTGCTTCCCCAAGAAAAAATGGTATTTCAGCTAAAAATAGTGGCATTGCTGGAAAACCAATTTGAAGATTATCCCCAGAATGAGAAATTAAAGAATGAATTGACATTTGCTAATAATCATCTCTCGAGCCTGAATTTGAGATTAAAATAGATGAAATTGCGGAACGTATTTTAACACTTGGTGGAGAGCCTTTGCAGACATTTTCTCACTACCTCAAAAATCACTGTGGTTCAGGAATAAAAAAAATGTAATTAATGTAACGCAAGGAATTGAAGTTGTCGAAAAAAATTTTTCAACTTTAAATATAAGGACGCAATTGCTGTGCCTCGTCTTCTATATTTACCGCAAAAAACTTACTGTTTTTGTCGATAATTTGTGCTTAAATCTGCTGACAATTATCATTTATCCTTTTTCTTTCTTTCAATACATTTGGTAGATAAATCATAAAATATTCTATTATGGTTAAACAGGAAGAAATAGACAGAAGTGGTTTAATGAATGTCCTTTGGGATGTCCAACACAAAAAGAGTCATATCGCTCATGACGATATTACTAAAATCGCTCAGAAGTACAATATGTCAAGAATGGAATTGGAAGGGGTACTAACCTTTTATCATTTCTTTCATAGGACAGATTGTGGGAAATATACCATCTATCTTAACGATGCTATTATTTCTAAGTATGCCGGGATGAACGAAGTTAAAAGTACTTTTGAAAAAGAACTTAGCATCAAAACGGGAAGTATTACTGGCGACAGGATGTTTGGTTTGTATGAAACCTCATGTATTGGTCTAAGTGATCAGGAACCTGCCTGCCTAATTAATTTCAGACCTTTCATAAATTTAACTCCGGAAAAGGTTCGGAAGATCATTTCACAATTAAAAGAAGGAAAAAAAGCTTCTGAAATATGTGACGACCCAAGAAGTATCATTCAGTATACTCCCGAAAAGGATAGAACCGTCTTTTTCAAACCTTATGAAAAATTCTCTTCACTAGATTATATGAAGACAAACGATCCTGATTGGTTAATCGAACTAATAAAGGATTCTAAACTCACTGGTCGCGGGGGAGCTTTTTTCCCTACGGGTCTAAAGTGGCAGTTTTGTCGTCAAAATGAAGCTGATACAAAATACCTTCTTTGCAACGCCGATGAAGGTGAACCCGGAACATTTAAGGATCGTGTTTTATTACAAGAGCACCCCGAACTACTAATAGAAGGGATGATATTAGCGGCATATGCAATTGGCGCTACCAAAGGTGCCATATATCTCCGTGCTGAATATATGTACTTAAAAGAAAATTTAGAGTCCTTAATAGCATCTTATCGGGAAGCAGGATATCTTGGAAAAGGTATTCAGGCTAAAACGTCATTTGATTTTGATATGTATATTCATCTAGGAGCAGGAGCCTATGTTTGTGGTGAAGAAACTGCTATGATTCATTCTATGGAAGGCAAAAGAGGCGAGCCAAGTACGAAAGAATATTTTCCGGTTGAAAAAGGATTGAACGATAAACCAACCGTGGTAAACAATGTAGAAACCTTAGCTGCAGTACCTAGAATTGTTGAAATGGGCTTAGAAAAATATTTATCCCTAGGTACTTTTGTAACTCCAGGAACAAAATTATTAAGCGTTTCAGGCGATTGTAAAAAACCTGGTTTATATGAAATTGAATGGGGTATGAAACTCAGAGATTTTCTGGATTTAATTGAAGCGGAAGATCCCAATTTAATTTTGTTTAATGGCTTTGCGGGAGAGTGCCTATCGGAAGCGGATTTTGATAGGGAAATTTCTGGCGAGAACCTATTGGTCAATGAAATAAAATTAAAATTTAAAGACGCTAATGAATATGCCAGTAAAATGACTTCTGTCGGTCTACGAAGTGGCGGTTCATTTATGACTTTCAGTAAGAATCGGGACCCCTTAGAAATTCTGAAAAACATTGCAGATTTCTTTGTGGCTGAATCTTGTGGTATTTGTGTTCCTTGTAGAACGGGTAATTTTCTGCTGAATAAAAAAATAGACAAACTCATCTTAAGACATGCCGAAGAGAAAGACCTTGAAGATATTAAAGAATGGAGTAAAATAATAACTACTACCAGCCGCTGCGGATTAGGAAAAATGTCTTCAAACGCACTCAACTCTGCAATTATGAAGTTTCCTGAAGTATTTAAACATGGAATAACGAAGAATACCGACTTTAATAAGTCATTTAATCTAGAAACTGCTGTAGCAGATTACGATAGCATTGTTAACGATTTAAGCACTAATTATGAACAATAAAGTTAGTCTAAAAATAGATGGTAATACGGTACAGGCTGAGGTTGGAGCAAATTTAATTGATGTCGCTAAGAGAAATAATGTTGATATACCTACCCTGTGTTATTTTAAAGAAATGAATCCTTTAGCCACCTGTAGAATTTGTACAGTCAAGGTGAATGGAAGACACACTACCGGTTGTACTGTAAAGGTTAGTGAAGGAATGAACGTTGAAGTGAATTCACCAGAATTGCTGGATAACAGAAGAGCTATTATAGAGATGCTCTATGCCGAAGGGAATCACTTCTGCCCTACCTGCGAAAAAAGTGGTAACTGTGATATGCAGAACCACGCCTACGATATGGGACTCACGGTGACTCGTTATCCTCACGTTTTTAGCGATAAAATTGTTGATTTTACGCCGAAGAGGATGATAATGGAATCAAATCGTTGTATACTATGTAAACGTTGTGTTGAAGAAGTAAAATCCCCCGATGGAAAAGATGTTTTTTCGTTTGTTAAGAGAGGAGTTCGCACTAGAGTTCAAATTGATTACAAACAAGAAGAATTATTAAGCGAGGCAGAAGCACTGCGAGCTATGGCCATTTGTCCTGTAGGAGCAATCTTAGTAAGAGGTGTTGCAAATGAGCAGCCTTTTGGTGAACGAAAATATGATATACTTGGAAGTACTAAAGTTCAAGCATTAAATGGAGAAAAAGTAGTAAAAAAGGATCACGAAAAATTTATTGTAGCCACTACTTCTCTAGCTGGTTGTTTTGGTTGTCATATGTCATTGCTTGATATAGACCTCGAATTATTAGATATGCTGGAAATAGTCGAGTTTAATAAATCCCCTCTTACAGATATTAAAAATTTCAGTAAGCGCTGTCATGTCGGTTTAATTGAAGGTGGCTGTGCCAATTCTGAAAATGTACATGTGTTGGAGGAATTCCGTAAAAAATGTGATATTCTTATTGGTTTTGGAGAATGCGCCATCATGGGAGGAATACCAGCCATGAGGAATTTTATTCCCTTAAAAGAGTGTATGGAAGAAGCATATCTTAACGGAATAACAAGTGAAATTGGGGCCGATATCATTCCAGCACATGAGGATATTCCAAAAATTTTAAATAATGTATATCCCTGCAATGAAGTAGTGAAAATTGATTATTACATACCTGGTTGCCCTCCAAATGCACAACATATTTGGAAAGTGGTGAAAAGTATTTTATTGGGTGAAGAATTTTCAATTGCTCACGATGAATTTAAGTATGATTAACAACAATAGTTGTAATAACAAATTCCTAAACTATCAAACAAGCACCGCTGCAGTTTGAAACGTTAGATTTATTTGATTTTTAGTTTTAACAATTGAAGTCGAAAAAATTATGTCACAAAAATTAGTTATAGATCCCGTCACACGTGTTGAAGGACATGGTAAGGTTACAGTTCATTTAGATGAAAATAATAAAGTAACAGATGCTAAATTTCATATTGTAGAATTCAGAGGCTTTGAACGTTTCATTCAGGGGCATCCGTATTGGGAAGCTCCGGTATTGGTGCAACGACTCTGTGGTATTTGTCCTGTAAGTCACCATTTGGCTGCTGCCAAAGCAATAGATCAAATTGTTGGTCTCGATCCTGAGGATCTTTCATTACCAACTCAAAAGATTCGTAAGCTAATGCACTTTGGGCAAGTATTTCAATCGCACGCCTTACATTTCTTTTATTTAGCTTCTCCAGATTTATTATTTGGGGCAAATTCTGATCCCTTAAAAAGGAATGTAGTTGGAGTGGCTATGGAATACCCAGAATTAGCAAAAAAAGGAATCTTGATGCGGAAATTTGGGCAAGAGATTATCAAGATGGTCGCTGGTAAAAGGATTCATGGTATTGCTACTACTCCGGGGGGAGTTCACAAAACAATAAGCGTTAAAGAGCGTGCTTATTTTTTAGACGGGAAGGATATTCCGTCAGTTGACACTATGATAGAATGGTCATTGGAAATTATAGATTTCTTAAAAGCCTACCATATCAACAATAAAGAATTCTTAGATACATTCGCCAAATATCCATCCGGACATCTAGGGTTAGTCAATAAAAAAAATGGATTCCTTGAACTTTATGACGGTAATTTAAGAGCAATGGATGCGGAAGGAAACATTACCCTAAATGATGTTCCCAACGATGATTACAATCAATATTTCTATGAAAGTGTTGAAAAATGGACGTATCTGAAGTTTCCGTACTTAAAACATTTAGGTCGTGAGAAAGGTTGGAACCGCGTTGGTCCATTAGCCCGACTTAACGTTTGCGATGGAATTGAAACTCCTTTAGCAGAGCAAGAACGTCAGGATTTTAAAGCCATAACAAATGGAGCGGTGAACAACATGACAATGCACACACATTGGGCCAGATTAATAGAGATACTATACTGTGCCGAAATGATGAAAAAATTGCTTGAAGACGACGATATCTTAAGTAATGATTTAATAAGAAAAGGAGAAAGACGCAAAGAAGGAATAGGTATTATCGAAGCACCACGCGGTACGTTAATTCATCATTATGAAGTAGATGATAAAGACCGTATTACACGCTGTAATCTTATTGTATCAACAACACATAATAACGAACCAATGAATCAAGCCGTTCGATGGGTTGCCAATAATGTTTTAAGTGGGAAAGCTGAGATTACCGAAGGTATGATGAATCAGATTGAGGTGGCCATTAGAGCCTATGACCCTTGTCTGAGTTGCGCTACGCACGCCATGGGACAGATGCCATTCGAACTGCAATTGTTTGATCATCTCGGAAATTTGATTCAAGAAAAAATCAGGAACTAAAGAGATTCTAACGGAGGAAATTCATCTTTTCTTATTTGTATGACAATGACTGAAAAATCTAAAATACTACTATTTGGGATCGGTAACTGTGGTAGAGCAGATGATGGTCTAGGCTGGGCATTTCTCGATAAAATAAAATCCGAATTACCTGATAATTATGATTATGAGTACCGATATCAGCTTCAAATTGAGGATGCCGATTTAGCTTCGCAATATGACACTGTCATTTTTATTGATGCTCATAAACAGATCTTTGAAAATGGATTTAACTGGGAACAATGTTTTCCGGAGGCTACAAACAGTTTTACCTCCCATGAACTAGATCCAACCACAGTATTGTATCTAACGGAAAGTATATACGATAAAAAACCGCAGGCCTTTATTCTAGGGATAAATGGTAAAAAATATAAGCTCGAAATAGGTTTATCAGATATAGCTGAACAAAATTTATTGAAGGCTATTAGCTTTTTTAAGGAAGAGATTCGTTTACAAACAATAAATGTACTAATACCAATTTAACATCAAAATGTCGCATTTAATTAAATTGGTATTAGTTGATAAATCTCAGCTTATAGAATAATAATATATTTTATTTTTAAGAATTCTAAAATTAAAGAATATGTGTGGTACTTGTGGTTGCGGAAGTGAAAAGAATGGTGTCACCATTCAAAATCCGTTAGAAATTATAGTTCTTCATGATCATGGTGATGATCACAATCATTCACATAGTCATGACCATCATCAGGTTCATGAACATACCCATAACCATGACCATCATCATAAAACTATATTAGAGATTGAGCAAGATATCTTGCAGCATAATGAAGTAATGGCTGCCCGTAACAAAGGCTATTTTGAAGCAAAAAATATTTTCGCTTTGAACTTGGTAAGCTCTCCGGGTTCGGGTAAAACGACTTTGCTGGAAAGAACCTTGAAGGATTTAAAAAACGAGCTTTCATTTTATGTTATAGAAGGTGACCAGCAATCACTAAATGATGCGAATCGAATCGCAGCCATAGACATCCCGGTAATACAAATAAACACTGGAAAAGGTTGCCATTTAGAAAGTGATATGGTCTATGAGGCCGTAAAAAAACTCAATATTATTGATAACTCGATATTGATGATTGAAAATGTTGGAAACCTAGTTTGTCCGTCCATGTTCAATTTAGGAGAGAATAAAAGAGTCGTTATAATCAGTACAACTGAAGGAGTAGATAAACCTATCAAGTATCCAGATATGTTTCACACTTCAGATATCTGTATTATCAATAAAATTGATCTCCTGCCTTATTTGGATATAGATATAGAGGAATTAAAACAAAACGCTTTAAAAATAAATCCTAAATTACAATTCTTTGAAATAGCTGCAACTACAGGAGAAGGAATGACTCCTTGGTATAAGTGGTTGAAAGAAAATAGTGAACTCACACTAAAGTAAAATATATGTGTCTATCCATACCTGGAAAATTAATTGAAGTAACGGACCTTTCCGAAGAAATTTTTAGATCTGGAAAAGTTTCCTTTGACGGAGTCATTAAGGAAGTGAACCTTGCACTTGTCCCCGAATCAAAAGTAGGTGACTACGTAATGGTCCATGTGGGAGCTGCTATTAGTGTGGTAGATGAAGCGGAGGCTAAAAAAACTTTTGAGATATTGCAGCAATTGGGAGAACTAGATGAATTGGGTAACACGGAAACGAGCTAACACCAATTTGACCATATAACGTCCCATATAATTTGTTTGCAAAATCAAGTTGAGCACACGTCTTTTTAGCCCATACCTGTCCATCCGGCAGGGAGGTTTCAATATAAAATAAATCCGTAGCTATATCTGCCTGCCAATAAGTAGGTGCATTTATTTTCTATCTCACCTGAACTAAACATAATTCAAATTAGGAATACGACATTATATGCTTAAATTGGTATATGGTATTTTTAAGGACGCTCACTTTTTAGTAAATTTAAAATCGGAAAGTTATCTGCGGTTCTTAGTATTTTTGAAAATGCTTGGATTAAAGCTTTTACTGGAAAAAAAGATAACACGAAAGAAATCAGAAAAATCATCAAAATGAAAAAGATAATCATTAGCGTTCTTGCAGCTCTCGTATTATTCCTCGTTGTTATTAAAGGGCTGGAATTGTGGGTCGAAACGAATTTCGAAGCTAGATTTAATTCAGATCCTGATAGAGCCTACAACTTTACTTATTCCGAATTAAATCTTGACACCTTTCTTAATGGAATTACTTTAAACAACGTTAGTATTGAACCTTTGAATCCTCCAAAGGGAGCTGTAGTTAAAGGACATGTTGATTACGCCACTCTAAATGGATTAGTATTAAGAGATTTGTTGTTTAAGAAAAGTTTGAACATAAATGAGATTGCCTTTGAGCAACCCAAATTTGAAGTGACATTAAGCGCGGATACTATTCAAAAAACTGGTGGAAAGGGATTCCAAGCAATGTTTGGCGATATATTCTCACGTATGAATATTAACAATTTTCGCATTGACGATGGTTCAGTTATAATAATAGACCCTATTACACAAACTATAAAGGGTCAGATAAAACGAGTCAATATAAAGGGAACTGAAATAGACACTGATTCTTTGAGGTTCGAATACATAATTCCATTTGAAATGCAAGATTTGGAAGTAAACCTTGAAGGTATAAGTCTTAAAGTTAACGACTATACAAATTTTGAATTGGGGAGTATACAATATAAATTAAAAGATAAAGAGGTCTTAATTAATGACGTTTCATTGGGCTATTCAGTAGATTGGATTGAAGTTAGCAAACGGGTAGGTCTCCAAGACGATATTATTGAGTTAAATGTAAAAGAAATTGCTATTCATCAATTTGAACCTTCAAATAACTTTTACTTGAAACTAGATATAGAGGCTCAGGAGATTTCTATAAATGAACTTGATATTAAACTGCAAAGAAATAAAAATATTCCACGGCCTCCAAATACCGTTAAACCATCATTTCAAGGTATAATTAAGGAGATTCCAATAGCACTGCTCATAGATTCCATTCAGATTTCCAATTCTTCTGTAACATATAGCGAGCTTGGAGTTAAAAAGAATGAATCTGGATCAATTAAAATTCAAGAGATTAATGGAACTATTATTGGAGTTACTAACATGCCGGAACAACAAAAGAACTTTGGGCAATTAGACGCCCAATTTGAGGCAAGTGTTTTGGGTAAGGCTGGAATTAATGTAAGTTTAAATGCCCCTTATGATAATGACACGTTTAAACTGGCCGTAGATGTTGGAGCTATGGATATGACCAACTTGAACCCAACTATTAAACCCTTAGCTGGTGTTGAAATGATTTCGGGGCAAATGCGGCGAATTCAGTTCAAAATGGATGCCGGACAAAATAGATCCCAAAACAGGCTGGTATTTGATTATGACAACTTGCATCTGAATGTGATTAACCAAAAGGGTAAACATAAAAAGAAGGTTATACTTTCTGCCGTGGCTAATGGTGCGATACGAACAGATAATTTACCTGGTGAAAAAAAATATCATATTGCCAATTATCAATCCAATAGGAACGTTTATCGCTCACCAATAAACTATATCATTCAAGGGTTAATAAAAGGGTTTACCAGAATTGTTCCTGGAAGATTTGCCCAAAGATTGATTAAATAAGGAGACCAATTAATACTAATCAGCCTCTAATGTCTCGCCATAAATGAAAAACCAAGTGGTCAAATGATAGATTTTGAACTAATACAAATAAAAAAACGAGCCTTATACAAGACTCGTTTTTTTATTCATAGTGAAAAAAGTGAGCGTTTTACATCCCAATTACTTTCATTGCTTTACTTAATAATTCTGGATTATTTGAAATATAATCAATCGCCGCCTGAGATAAACTTTTATCTCCTAAAATTGATTTCATAATTCCTTTATTCGATCCACCGTTCTTTTTGACCATACTAGTCACAGATTTTGTAGTATCTGGGTTTGACTTCAAATAGTTTATGGTTTCTTTTTGTAAACCCTCATCCTTCATTAAAGCTTGCTTAATTTGTGCTTCCATTTCTGGATTTTCTTTCGCAGCTGCTTCTAAGCTATCTTTTGTGACATCACTAGAATTAAGTGAAGGCATGGTTTGCGCTGATAATGACGCTGAAAATGCGATGATAAACGTAAAAAATAAAATCTTTTTCATGATGTAGTGTTTGATTATTAGTTCGCAAAAGTAAACAATAATTAAATTAAACATATAAATAATTCCCAAAATTTGTAATGTCTATTTTTCTAAAAATTTTACCTAACGAATACAAAAAATACTCCTTCATATAAATCTGATTTATTTTGTTTAATTTTAATTATATTTCATTAAAAAACCTGAATAAATTTCTTTCATGAAATCAGTTCTTGATGCAGCTTTTTGAGAATAGACTAAGAATGACTTCAAAAAACTAAAAAACCTTATTGATGAAAAAAATTGTGCTAATTATATGTTTATCCTTATGTCCCTCTTATATAAGCGCACAAGGACAATCTTCTGACAGCGAGACTTCAAAGAGTGAGAAAGAGGATAAGAAACATGACTTTACAGTGATGCCATTTTTCAGCTATAATCGAAATCTAGAATTCATGATTGGTGCAATTCCAATGATGATGTATCATTTGAATAAACAAGATACGATCTCACCTAAATCCTTATCGGGTGCTATAGGTATCTACACGACAAATAAATCCTATTTTATTGGTTTCTTCAATAAATTTTATTATTCTGAAGATAGTTGGCGAGGAACATTATTTTTAGGAAAAGGTAACATTAATTCGCAATTCTTTATGGAAGGCATAAATGGTTCTGATTTTTACAATTACGGGACTAATGCTACAGTTTTTAGCGCTGGAATTCAAAGAAAAGTAGTTAAAGGATTGTATGGTGGAATTACCTATACATATGCAAAATATAGAACAGAATTTTCAGACGATGTCATGGAGGAAACATCTACTGTAACTAATGGAATAGAATTTAATACGCTATACGACACTAGAGACAATGTATATTATCCTAAAAGTGGAAATAAGTTTGATGTTAAATGGATTAGTTATCCAGAATGGTTTGGAAATGATATGAACGCAAACAAAATAAAAACCATTTTTAATAAATATTTTCCAATGAGAGAGAAATCAGATGTTTTGGCAGCACGCGTTTCAGGAACATTTGGCTTAGGTGATATTGCTTTCGAACAGCAAACAGTAGTTGGAGGTAAGGACATTCGGGGATATTCAGAAGGGAAATATCGCGGAAATACAGTAATTGCGATCCAAGCAGAATATCGGCTAAACTTTGCAGAAAGAATGGGTGTTGTTGGATTTGCTGGTGCAGCCACTCTTTATGGTTCAGATAACGAGAGTTTTAATGGCACATTCTTACCAGGAGGGGGTGTCGGGTTTCGTTATAAGGCATTCAAAGCTATAAAATTCAATATTGGTCTTGATGCTGCTGTAGGTAAGGATGATTGGGGTCTATATTTCAGGATTGGGGAGGCATTTTAATGACCAGTTTATAAATGTTTCAAAATAGATTTTAATTATGTATTGGCTATTTCTACGGAAAACATTTATCTTGTAAATCTTACGAATAACTCTAGATATTTTGGCTGTATAAATGCAATGGCCTCCGGGAAACTTAAAACTAAGTGTAAAACTTTTTTCAGCAAAATAAACCCCAAAGTACTATCACTGATGTTGTAGTATAGAACCGTCAATATAAAACTATGATTTTAGAAAAAAGAATACCGATTAAGTATTGGTTCAAAATTATTAAATGGGATCTGTTAATAGTGTTATTGTTTTCTACGTTTATCTATTTTTTATCAAAATACTTAATTGATTTGAACATTCCAGTTTCAGTTGGGGCGTTTTTGGGAACAGCCATTTCATTGTTACTTTCTTTTAAGCTAAGCCAATCTTATGAGAGATGGTGGGAAGCTAGAAAAATTTGGGGGTCGATTGTTAATGATTCTAGAACCCTTGTCATGCAACTCAAAGGGTTTACCAAAAAAGAACACAAAGATTTAACAGACCGAATGGCCTTCAGACAAATTGCCTGGTGTTATTCGCTTTCACAGCATTTAAGAAATGAAGATGCCACTAAAAATATAAATGAATTTATATCTGAACAAGAATTAAAGTCACTTGAACATCAAATGAACATCCCTTTAGCGTTATTAGATAATCATTCAGAAGATCTATCAATTCTGCATAAAGAAAAGTCCATTAACGATTATCAACAAATTCAAATCGATAATACTCTTGTAAAACTTTGTGCTTCTATGGGAATGGCGGAACGTATTAAGAATACATATTTTCCAAAAACTTACAGACTTACATTACACTTATTTATATATATATTTTTAGCAACACTTTCATTTGGACTGGCAGATATTTACGGTATTATTGAAGTTCCTTTTCTGGTTCTCATTTCTATACCGCTTTTATTGTTGGAGAAAGTAGCATATACAATTCAGGATCCATTTGAAAATAGACCTTCTGATACCGCAATGACGAGTATATCTAGGACTATAGAAATTAACATTAAACAACAATTAGGCATTGACGATATACCTGAACCTATTTCTTCAGACACGTATTATATTTTATAAGTAAAATGAAAAAAGCAAAAATTGTAATTCCGTTAATTGTAAGTTTTTATTTTATTGCGATAAATTGCATTGCGCAAGGTGACGGGCCGCGAGCTGAATTATTTGCGCCAACAGGTGTTTGGGGTATAAATCCGAAGTATTTGCATCTCGAACAAAATTTACTACCCGCTGGAAACATTTTAGTTGAAGGAGCAAATTTCAAAATTGACGTTTTTCCTACGACCTTTTTTCACACTTTTGGAATTGGAAATAATTACGCCCGAGTGTTAGCAATGGTAAATCCTGGAAGTGGTAAAGCCACTGCTGATATAAACTCGCAAATCCCAACACCAATTGATGAATTAAGTTTCGATGGGTTTTCTGATGGATTCGTTGCTTTTGAAATAGGGATTTTAAATACTCCAGCCGTGAATGTAGTAGAATTTGCAAAATTGGAACCTGAAGTAAGAGTTACCGGTCAATTTAGATTATGGTATTCTGGTTCTTATGATAGTAATAAATTGGTAAACTTAGGAACCAACAGGTTTGCTTTAGAATTTAGATCGAGTCTACTTATTCCTTTATTTAAAAGCCTAGAACAAAAACAAACTTGGATTGAGTTTGTTCCGAAGTTGCAATTTTTTACAGTTAACAACGATCCTGCACGAAGCTCAACTGCCTCTAAAATAGAACAAGATCCGTTTTTTATGATTGAATCACATTTGAGTCATAATTTCACTAAAAAGCTTTGGGCTAGTTTAGATTTAGGATATCAATATGGTGGTAGCACATCGGCAGATGGAGTTTCAGATGATAACATCATAAACTTTATGGGAGGTGGTGCCAGTCTTGGCTACCAAATACTACCCTATTTAGGTGCTTATGGTTCCTATGGTACCGACTTCTTTAATGGCAAAACGGGTGTAAATGCAGAAATGCTTAGATTCAGTGTTGTTTTTACTTATGTAAATCTTAAAAAAATACAATCAGCTAATAATTAAGAACCAAGGCTTGTTTAAATAAGAGTAAAATTAAAAGTTATGAAAGCAATTCACACAATTTATCTCCTTCTATTTTTTGTTGTTCTAGTTTCATGTAAAAACGAGAGTAAAGAAAATACTAAATCTGAAGCATCGCAGGAAGATGTAGCTGAAGTTGGTAAAAACATCCCTTTCTTCGAAAACAAAGAAGCGTTTTTTGGAGAAACCCACATGCATACTAAATATTCGTTGGATGCGTATATTGGAGGCAATCGATTTTCTCCAGACGAATCATTGCGTTTTGCTCAGGGCGAAGCCATTCAAATGGAAAAATTTGGGAAATCATGGCAATTAAAACGCCCATTAGATTTTGCTGCAGTAACTGATCATGCGGAATATATTGGTGAAGCCTATACAATTGCTACCCCTGGAGCAAAAGGATATGATACCGATGCCCCAAAGGCAATACGTGAAGTTGATAACTTAGAAGATGGCTTAAAATTATTTATAAAATATGTTGTAAGTGTTAATCGCAGTTCTACGCCCAGTCATCCAGATTTTTACCAAGGAGTTAATTCTACGATGAGTGCTTGGGAAATTATGAATGAAGCTACTGAAAAGAATTACAAACCAGGGAAATTCACCACGCTTCATGCTTTTGAGTGGTCTGGTGCACCTCAAGGTGGGAACTTACATAGAAATATCATTTTTAGAGATACCATTGTTCCTAACTTACCTGTAAGTTATATTGAAGCAAATAGGGAAACTGAATTATGGAAATGGCTAGAAGAAATTACACACAACGGTTCTACTGTATTGGCTATTCCTCATAATTCTAATGCAAGTAAAGGGATGATGTTCGATGACAATATGCCAAATGGCGAACCTTTAACGAAAGAATATGCAGAAGCAAGGCAAAAATGGGAGCGCACGATTGAAATCATGCAAATAAAAGGTGCCTCGGAAGTTTATCCTTCCTTCTGGAAAAGTGACGAATTTGCTGATTTCGAAAATGCAGAAAGTTTAAAAAACTTTAGCGGACGTTCATTTGAAGAAAAAAACTTTGTTCGCTATGCCCTAAAAAAAGGATTGCAATATGAAGATGAATTAGGCGTAAACCCATTCAAACTTGGCTTTAACGGGGGAACCGATAGCCATAATGGCTTTATGGCTAATGTAGAAGAAGATAATTGGACAGGTGGTCATGGTTTAACAGATATGACCGCGGAAGATCGAGTAAACAATACTATTGATGGCTGGGCACAAGTGTACGACACCAACCCAGGGGGAATAACTGGCGTTTGGGCACAAAGAAACACACGTGAAGACATTTGGGATGGTTTGTATAACCGAGAGACTTTTGCCACGAGTGGGCCTAGAATTAAAGTAAGATTATTTGCTGGATACGATTATGAAAAAAATTATGACGATTACGACGCGTTTGTAAAAGATGGTTATGCTAAAGGTGTTCCTATGGGTAGTGATTTAGCAGTCAATTCTGAAAAATCTCCTTCATTTTTAGTTTGGGCTCTTAAAGATCCAATGAATGC
>RCNB010000670.1_pt1 | contig 22444 bp, 14 predicted proteins | sample 2041321 | NCBI WGS metagenome assembly RCNB01 (sample SAMN09708232, study PRJNA481090) | Marine sediment metagenome, whole genome shotgun sequencing project. | reverse complement strand
GGGGACCTTGTAGTTGGCCAGCTTTTCCCGGCAAAAAATGGACAGTTCATCGGCTGTCAGCGTGGAACCCAGCTCGCGTTGTACCCAGGCGTGACCGACCTCGGAGAAAAGCTCATCAGGCACCGATACAACCGCTGCCATGGCTACCGCAGTGTGAGACTCGAGGATCTGTTCAATTTCAAGCGGGAACACATTGTAGCCGCCAGAAATGAACATCTCCTTCAGACGCCCCACCAGGTGGAAGTGGCCGTCTGCATCCTGGGTTGCCAGGTCTCCTGTGCACAGCCATCCGTCCTTGATGGCTTCTGCCGTTGCCTTGGGGTTATTCCAATATCCACGCATGATGAAATTGCCTCGCACCTGGACTTCTCCGGTCTTTCCCTGTCTTACCTCTCTGCCGGTATTATCGGCGATACGGACATCGTACTCAGGTACCGGTTGTCCGATTGAAGCAGATAATAATTCTACGTCCTTGCAAGGCTGGACAAATGTGACGGAACCGACAGATTCTGTCTGCCCGTAAGATGTGCTCAGTCGGGGGCAGATTTTGGAGAGTTTATGCAACAGACTTTTCGGAGCAGATGCTCCACCCCAGACGATCAACTGGACGGATGAAAGGTCGTAGTCATCGAAGTCAGGATAGGCCAGGCATAGCTGAAACGCGGTTGGCACACTGAGCCAACAGGTGATTTTCTCCCGATCGATCAGGGCCAGGCAATCTGCTGCTTCGAATTTTTCCATGAATACGATGGTACCGCCGCCGACAAAGGTATAGCAGGCAATATCGCCGACACAGCCGATGTGATTGATTGGCAGGAAGTTCAGTGCACATATGGGCGATGCATTCCAGTATCCAAGCTGCACATGAGCAACCCGAGCGAGTCCGCGATGCGGGATCATTGCCCCTTTTGGCTTGCCGGTTGTACCCGATGTGTAGACGATCATAGCAGTATCATTGCCGTCGACCTGCTCACGCGCGGTTGCGAGTGCATCCATATCCATCGGTCGGCTACAGAAGTCTTCAAAACCAAGCGCATTTTCAGGCACTGGCTCATTGTTCAGTATGACCACTGACTCAAGACAGACAAATTCATTTATCAAGGCCTGCAAGTCATCAGTGAAATCACGTTCATCGATGCATGAGCGGGAAAACAGTAACCGCGGTGTGGCATCGCCCATCACGTAACGGTATTCGTCCAGGCGATATTTGGGGTTGAGGCCGATCCAGATGGCACCGATTGAAGCAGCGGCCAGAAATATCACAAAAAAATCAGGGTGTGGTGTGTTCAGGGTGGCAACCCGGTCGCCTTTCACGATACCTGCGGCCACCATGGCTGAAGCGCAGCGATCGACCTGCAATTGCAATTCGCGGTAAGTCAGGCGAAGTCCATCCAGAACCACGGCCTCGGTATCTGGCGTGCTCGCTGCATGATAATCGACGTAGTCACTGATTCTCTCGAACATTACTCTATCCCTTGGCTAAATCAGGCCGTCATAAGGCTTTCGGACGGTCGCTGCTTGCACCCACGAAATCAGGGTGTTCATATCGTATACCGGCAAACCGGTCGCGTTTTGAATAGCCCAGGCAAAAGGCGGCAGATCGCTGCACTGCAGCAGGATTGCGCCGGCATCGGGATGCTTCCTGACGAGATTGCTGGCGTATTCGGATAGCTGGGTTTCCAGTTTTGCCGGGTTGAATCCTTCGGGTGAGAGCATGGCCGCAAATTCCGGTACGTCGATGGCTTGTTCTACCAAAAGACGATTGGTATCGGTTATAGCACACTCTTCAAATACCCTGGGTGTTAATGCGCTGCCAACGGCCGCAATAACTAGCAATTTCTGCTTGGGTTGCAAGGCCGCCTGAATCCATGGCACCTGCAGCATCGAGGAAAGGTATGTCGGCACCGAAAGGGCCGCAGCAGCAGCACGCTGGTAATTGGCGAATGATCCACAAGCACTGACCACCGCCCTCACACCATTGGCGATCAGTGCTTCACCACCCGCAATAAGTACATCAAGAACGGATGGGTCCGCCACGGCAATACGCTCGAAGGTCACACCTTTGAGCACCTGGTAAATCACCGGAAAATCATATGTGCTGGCATTGGCCACGTTACCAGGCAGCATTGCATAGTCAGCCTCGACCAGCAGGATGCCAATGGGTGCCCCGGCAAAAGATCGCCCAGGTTGTGGTGCCAGTGTTCGATCTGTCTGTCGATATCTCTGCATGTAGCCATGGTACATGGTGAATGCTCCCGTCTGAGATGAGCTCTTTTACTTAACGTCAATTAAGTACATAATAACCATAAGCGATGATGGCTTCAACAAAGCTAGTAACAAGTTTCGGTGTTTTGCCACCATTTACCAAATTCCTGGATGTTATGATGCATTTCAGTGAGAAAGCAGGTGTTATTTTATGTCGATAGATCAGCTCAAGAAAAACGATGTTGCCCTGGTCGGCATCATGTCCGATGCAAACTCAAGTTATATGTCGGGGACGGCGATGGCACCGGAAATCATCCGTCGGGCGGTGCACTGCGAGTCTGCCAACCTATGTTCAGAATTGGGTGTCGACTTACGTGGTAACCCGTGTTTTATTGATACTGGTGATAGACAGATTGCCAAAGATGAAAAAGGTTTTTTAGCGATAGAAACCCACATTAATGAGATTGTTGGGCGCGGTGCATTGCCACTGGCATTGGGCGGTGACCACGCAATAACTTACCCAATCATGCGCGCCATTAACCATGCCAACGGCCCGGTCAATATCCTGCATTTTGATGCCCATCCGGATTTATACGATGACTTTGAAGGTAACCCTTATTCCCACGCCAGTCCCTTTGCACGCATTTTGGAAAAGGGATTATCCAAACGCCTGATCCAGGTTGGTATCCGCACACTTAACCGGCATCAGCGTGAACAGGTCGAACGCTTCGGTGTCGAGAGTCACGAAATGAAAGATGTGGATCTTTCATCAATTGGCCGGGATTTCGGTGGCCCCGTTTATATCAGTTTGGATATGGACGCCCTTGATCCCGCCTTTGCACCCGGTGTATCCCACCACGAACCCGGTGGGCTCTCGGTAAGAGACATCCTGGGCATCATCCAGAGAATACCCAACCACATCGTCGGTGCAGATATTGTTGAATACAATCCAAAGCAGGATATTAACGATATGACCGCCATGGTGGCAGCAAAGCTATTGAAAGAAATCGCAGGCAAGATGTTACTGAACAGACCTTAGGGTTTGTGTAATAAATACTTGCCCCTGTTGTCCCGAAATTGTTATGCATGTCGAGTTGCCTGTCTGGTGTTACTTGTTACTTAACAATGATTAGGTATATGATTGAATGCATAGTGCAAGAGCTATTCTTAGCATCAAGGATTAAATATGTCATTAAAAGCAACAACAATAATCAAGGCCCGTGGCTGGGAGCGCAAGCGTGCGAATCATGATACCTATGAAGAGATACTGGAAGCAGCAGCACAGGCCTTTTCGAAGAATGGTTACGATGGTACAAGCCTCGCCGAAATAGCCAGGGCGGTTGGAATAAAGACACCGGCGCTTTATTACCACTTCAAATCCAAAAATGAGATTCTTTATGCCTACCTTGTACGCTCCGGGGAACAGATATTCTCGGCAGTACAAATGGCGGTGATCACTGCAGATGATGATCCTAAACAGCGTCTCTGTGCCTATGTGAAAGCTTACATCCGGACGCAGCTGGAAATGATCGATACCATGCCGACTGTTAATACGGTGATATTCAGTGCCACGGTTTCCAAGGCACTGACCCGTTCGCAATACAAGTGGATACAGAACTGGGAACGCAAAATGATCGGGCTGGTTCGCGACACTCTGGAAGACGGGAAAAAAGAAGGTAAGTTTCAGTTTAAAAACCTCGCCCCAACCGCTTTCTTCCTGATGGGCTCAATCGACTTTGTCGTCAACTGGTATCGCCCTGGTGGAAGCCTGACGATAGATGACCTTGCAGCCGAATATGCTGATCTCGCACTTGCGTCAGTAAAAGGCAAATAAACGCGTGATACCTTTGTCCTGGTTTCATTAGTAACAGGAGTTCTTGAATAAATATGGCCACGGAACACTACCAACGCGAAACCCTCGAGCGTAGTATTCCATTTCGCAACTATGTCGCGCTGGGACTCGGTGTCATCGTTGGTGTTGGCTGGGTGGTTTATTCGGGCCAGTGGCTGCAGGACGGCGGGCCCATGGGTGCCATGCTGGCCTTTTTACTGGGAGGTCTGCTGTTGTTGCCGATCGGCATGTGTTATGCGGAAATGACCGCTGCGCTGCCGCTTGCAGGTGGAGAACTTTCCTTTGCCTACAAGGCATTTGGGCCGCTGGTAGCATTTATGACCGCTTGGGCGCTGTCACTTGAATACGTGTCCGTGACACCTTTTGAAACGATTGCAATCGGGTCCCTGTTGGAGACGCTGATACCTGCAATTGTTACAGATCCCTTGTATTACGTTGGCATAGGCGCGGAGAAAGAACGTGTCTCACTTTCGACTGTTTTGCCGGGATTGTTAATCGGGGCCTATCTCATCAGAGTTAACTACAAGGGAGCAAAAGATTCCGCCAGGTTTCAGATGTACGTGGTAACCGCGCTGTTACTTTGCACCCTGGTATTTACGTCGGCTGCCTTGATCGGTGGTGATTATCAAAACCTGCAGCCCCTGTTTGCAACTGATCAGGAAGGACCCGCTTCCTGGGCGGGTATCGCGGCAGCAATCATATCGGTACTGGTCGTTGTGCCGTTTTTTATGGGCGGTTTTGATGCGATACCACAGGCTGCTGAAGAGGCCGGCACCACGGTGCCACCGAAGCAACTCGGGTATGCAATATTGCTCAGTATCGTTTGCGGCTCAGCTTTTTACGTGGTGATCATACTCGCGGTTTCGATCAGTATGCCCTGGCAGGTATCGTCAAAACTACCCATGACCAGTTCTGCCGTATTTGAAGCGGCTTTCGGCTATGTCTGGGCAGCGAAGCTGGTGATTTTCACTGCTTTGCTGGGTTTGATCACCACCCTGAACGGTATGTATGTCGCATCCTCCAGGTTGTTATTTTCGCTCGGTCGCGGTGGTATGTTGCCGCATTGGTTCGCGAGGGTGCATCCGTCACATCACACGCCTCAGAACGCCTTATTGTTTGTAGGTGTTATATCGCTTATCGGGCCTTTTATGGGCAAATTCGCACTGGTGCCCATCGTCAACAGCAGTTCTTTTGTGTTCACGATTGCACTGGCAATGACTTCTGCTGCTTCTATTCGATTGCGACAAACACATCCGCAACTGATGCGACCCTACCGTGCACCCACTTTCTTTCTATACATGGGTTTTCTGGTCTCGATTGTGTTGTTACTTTTGATGATTCTTCCGCAAAGTCCTGGCCGGCTTGGTGCACTGGAAATTAAAGTTGTAACTGCGTGGATGGTTCTCGGTGTGATTGCGTTTTACTGGCGTAAATTCAGGCACCCAATGCCGAAGGAAGAGAGGGACTATCTTATTCTTGGTGAATACGCTGATTAAGTAACGTCTGGAGAAAAATGAATTAGGGTGATTCGCATAATCAGGATTACTTATGATTGAGTCAGATGCATCCAGCGCTTTAGCCGGGTGTTTAGCGACCAGGGCAATATTGCAGCACCCAGGCTGAGCAGGGACAGGAAAATAAAACCTGTTAAATAAGTTTGTTCAAGCACCCATGCACCTATCCGCGAGGCCAGCCAACTTCCGACTGAAAGCGCCAGCAGTCCACAGCCCATAATCATGGCGCTGTAGCGCTTTGGAGCCATGGTATTGAGTGCGGAAAAATACAAAGGGAAGACGATCAGCTCTGCCAGGGTCAGAAAAATATACCATAGCACCACCCACATCATGCCGCTTTTCCCATTCACGCTGGTGGCCAGATCGAGAGCGGCAAATATCATGAAAATATAGCTTATTGCCATGATCACATAGCCAATCATAAATTTAGCCGGCATTTGCGGTGTGTGGCCCCGCTGTGCCAGCTTTACCCACAACATGGCCAGAACGGGTGCTCCGGCTACAACCAGCAATGGATTTAATGACTGAAACCAGGTTGTGGGCACCTCAAAATCCCCCACAACCCGATTGGTATCATTAAATACAAATAGATTCATCAAACCGCCGAAATGTTCATATGCTGCAATAAAGACGGTAGCAAAGAGAATAAATACCAAAAGTGCCAGCAACCGTTGTTTTTCGATCAACGTGAGGGGAACCAACTCTGTGTCGTCGTTCCTTTCCTTACCGGTGGGTTTTTCACCGACTCCGTTCAGCAGATGCTGTTTCCAGATCAGCAGCGACAATCCGCAGAGCATACCCACTCCAGCAAGGGTAAAAGCCAAATGCCATCCGTAGTACTCGCCCACCAGCCCAACGATCAATGGTGCCGCAAAGGCACCAAGGTTAACCGCCATGTAATAAAGGGTGTAGCCGGCATCCTTAAGTGCTCCTGGTTCCTGGTAAAACATACCTACCATGGTAGTCACCGGCGATTTAAATAGCCCGTTACCCAAAATAATTAGACCGAGGGCAAAGTAAAAACTAAGGGATGATGCAATATATGCTGTTTTACTCCAGTTCAGGATTTCCGTCTCCTGCCCACTGGCTATTCCGATACCGGCGATATAGGTCGACATTGCGGCTTCCGTTACAGAATCCACGCCAATGCCACCCATCACCAGGCCTGCGTTGTGAAGTACTGCATCCACCGGTAAATTTGTCAGGTTGGCAATCAGGATTGGAAAATATCCAGCGCCACCCATCGAGAAGTGACCAACTGCCATGATGACCCCACCGACCACCAGGGAGCGGCGCAGGCCGAGAAACCGGTCGGCGACCCAGCCACCGAAAACGGGCGTAAACCACACCAATGCTGTGTAGTAGCCGTACATTTTGATGGCAGCCACCTGATTCCAGGCAAATCCGTCATCAGTGGTGCCTGACACCAGAAACAACACCAGGATCGCTCTCATGCCATAAAAACTAAATCGCTCCCAGACTTCCACCGCACTGAGTAGGAAAACGCCTTTTGGGTGGCCCAGTATCGTTCCCTGATCATGCATTTCGGGTGATTAATGTCACTTTACTGCTGGCAACACAATGTGTGACGGGTATTTTGCAGAATGGTGAATGGTATTTTTGGCCACTACGTATTCGCTTTCATCGTAGTTATTGCCACCAGTGTTCAGGTTGCGGACAAAACGAGGGAAGTTACTACTGGAAATCTGCAAACGGATTCGATGACCTTTCAGGAACACGTTGCCGGTGGCATGCAGATCAATGTTGAGCCGGTAGATGCCATCAGGCTGCAAAAATACCTGCTTCTCAAAACCCTCGCGGTATCGTGCACGTAATATGCTGTCCTGCACGTTGTAGGTCGTGCCATCGGGGTATACATCGACCAGTTTGACGGTGAAATCTGTGTCTTTGGCGGTGGATGACACGAATAGCGTAGCGGTAATGGGACCGGTCACTTCCAGGTTGCTATCCAGCACATCACTGGTGTAAACCAGTACATCCTTGCGGTTCTCGACTTCAGTCTGGTCGTAGGCTCCTGCGGGTGCTGCGTCTTCCGATATGCAGCAGATCGCTCCACCCATGGTTGGTGTCGGGTTACCGGGATCGTACTGATAGTGATCGGCTGCTTCTTCAGCCGCTGGAGCCTCAAAGGACAGTAGACCGCCGCCGCCGCGGCTATTTGCATCACCCTGGCTGTGCAGGTAGTAATTTTGATACCGGGTGTTGTCCAATGGCCAATTTTTCGCGGTGCGCCACTCATCGGTGCCCATCGTGTAGTACTGCAATCGGGGCATATCGGTCACACCGTTATCAACACCCTTAAGCCAGTGATCAAACCAGTCGAGATAAATGCGAAAGTAATCCTTACTGATATCGCCTACTGCACGTTCGCCAATAACCGCATTGGTCCAGTTCTCCAGACCCTCGGAGTCGCAATGGGCGGTTGGTGAGATTATCGCGAACTGGTTGTCGCGGCCCCGGTCGCCAGTGGCGTTGGTGCGAAACAGATTGAACAGGATCAGGGATTCATTGACGCCACCGTCGTACCAGGAGTTGACGTGTAGTGCCGGAACGTTGAATTGATCGTTGTTGTCGACGTAGTTCTTGTTGTCCCAGTATGGGTCAGCGGGTCCATGCGAGAATATATCCGCGTAATCCGAGGCAGGACCGCCAGCGTCTTTGAGGATATCTATAGTGGGCAGATGCCAAAAGAGTTTCTGAAAATCTGTGTCTGGAACGTGCGGCCAGGGTTCATAAAGTGTGGCATCGCTCCGGTATTCCTCATCTGGCATATCATGCGGTCTTTTTTGATGGTACTTAGCCCCGTCGCTCCAGAACCAGCCCAATCCCGATGCCAGTTCTGGTACGCCACCGTCCTGGGACATGAATGGCCGCCCGGTACCCTCGTAGCCACCACCCGCCGCCAGTATTATGGCCGCAGCGTGGTTGGGATGACGCGTAGCAGACAACAACACCTGGTTTTCACCGAGATAGGAACAACCATATGTACCAACTTTGCTGTTTGACCAGGGCTGTTTAGAAATCCATTCAATGGTGTCGTAGCCGTCATTCCTGTCATTGGACAAGATCTCATAATCACCTTCTGACTCGAACCGCCCACGCATATCCTGCACGACAACATGGTAACCATGGCCGGCAAAATAATGTGCATCTGATCCGGGTTTGCCCAGGCCGCGGTAATCGTTTTTGTTATAAGGCAGGCGAATCAGGACGACCGGTAACGGACCTTCGACACCAACCGGGGAATAGATGTCCGTGGACAAACGAACATCATCGCGCATCGGTACCAGCACCGTTCTTTCCCGCCTGATTTCAGTATAAACGGGTGCCGGGCGACGCGGGAACTTCCCAGCGGGCTGAATTTCCACGTAGGGCTCCTCAACTGAAGCGTCCAGAGCGTGAATATGGAGTGTAGGGAAGGGTGACTGAGTATCGTCGGTCTGGCCAGCACTGCAAAGTAACCCAGCGATGATGAAGCTTGTAATTCGTGATTTCATCATGCATTCAACGCGATTATTGCAGCGCAGGGTCGTATTGGTTGAACCAATCCAGCATGTACTCGATCATGCGGACCTTGTTACTTGGTTTGATAAACCAATGCCCCTCGTCACGCAGCAGAACAAGCCTGGTTGGTACACCGACCATTCGGAGTGCAATAAAGTATTCCAGGGACTGGCTGACGGGTGTTCCAGTGTCATTTTCACCAACAAAAATGGCGGTCGGCGTTTTGACCTGGTCGACGTACATGATGGAGGAGTGCTCAAGCCAATCAGAAGGGTCTTCCCAAAAAGGTTTGGCACGATGTCGAAAGCTCCAGATAGGAAAATCGGCGGTGATTCCGCTTATCTGGTTAACGGTGGCGCACATTGCAACGGCCGCCTTGAAACGATCCGTATGCGCGACCACCCAGGCGGTCTCGATTCCGCCTGCGCTGCAGCCGGCAACAAACATACGTTCTGCATCGACGTAACCTGCCGCCAGGGCCGCATCTACACCGCCCATGATGTCCTCAAAGTCTTGCTTACCCGGAAATCCGCCGGTGACACCACCGGCAAACCCGGTGCCGTAGCCCAATGTGCTGCGGTAATTGATCAGCGCGACGACATAACCTTTGGCCGCCAGGTAATCCACCGTTTCCTGGTAATACTCACCGTAAGCGCTGTAGGGGCCGCCGTGAATCCAGACGATTAACGGGTACTTATTGTCAGAGTCGAAATCCGGAGGTAATTGCAGCCACTGCTGCACGGGCGTACCGTCTGCGGATTCGAAGTCGATGCGCCGGAAAGCACCGCGTTTGCGCTCTTCGTATAACCAGTCGTTCAGATGGGTAAGTTGCTTCAGTTTGCCCTTCTTACGGGTTCTGGTAACGAATACTTCAGACGGTTTCGTACCGCTGCCTTGCGTGCCGACGAGAATTCCATCATCAGACACGGATGTGGGAGTCAACATATGCTCTCCGCTGGTCAGTTTTTTCGGCTTGCCTTCCAGTGTGGCCCGGTAGAGTTGTCGTTCGCCGTTTTTGGCAAGATTGAAAAAGAGCCCTTTGCTGTCTTGATCCCAGAAATAGTTGAATACCGTGTCATCCAGATCACCCGATACGCGTCGCCTGTCGCTGCCGTCGATCTTGCTGACCCATAGTTCCTGCATCTGGTAAACAGGGGAAGGCGCGCTGTCAAAACCTACATAGGCCAGGTACTTGCCATCCGGTGAGACACTCGGGGCGCCCCAGACACCTTTTTCCCGGGTTACACGTTTTGCTTCGCCAGTCTTGAGGCTGACTTCATTGATGTATCCCGCATAAGTGATGTCCTGTGTTTTTTCCATGAAAGCCGGAAAATATATCCTGTCACCATCCGGGTGCCAGCTGAGATAACTCCGGTTAGCGCCGTACATGATGACCGATGCTGACCAGTCACCGCTTGTGAGTTGGCGCGCTTCACCACCTTTAACAGAAATAACAAAAACATGATCCTTGCCATAGGGTAGATAACCAGCCCGGTCGGCACGGAAATTAATGCTGTCAATGACCAGCGGATCTTCCGACCAGTTGGCATCTTTTAGTTCGGCTACGGCTTCTGGAAACTCTACCTGCCAGGGTGATTCACCCGGTACAAAATTGTAAAAGGCAATCGACTTTCCGTCGGGTGACCAGGTCAGGCCCCATGGGTATTCGTCAAGATCGGAAATCTCCACGCCTGTGGCAAGTTTGTTCATGTCCAACAGGAATATTTGTGCCTTTTCATTGGAACCTGCTGCAATGTAAGCAATTTTGCTGCTGTCCGGCGACCAGGCGAAGCCGCCACCTTCTTTTATCAACTTGCGTTTCTCGCTGCCATCTGCATTCATAATCCAGGTTTCTGCAGTGGGCATGTCGTTGGCGACATCAATGCTGCGTATCTGGTACACAATACGTTTTCCGTCTGGCGATATTAGTGGGTTGCCCGCACTTTTCAGATCAAATATATCCTGTGGCTGAAACGGAATTTTCTCATCAGCTAATGCCGCGAAAGAGCAAACCAGCAACAGTAAAAATAGTGATTTCAGGAAATGTTTCATGGGCAAATATCCTCTAAATATTCTTATGCAATTTCAAAACTAATTTTCATCAACGGTTTGGTGCCGGTCACGCCTTTGTTCCAGACGACGCCTAACAATGTTGTGCCGTGCTTCATTCAGTGGATAGAAGATCAGCAGCACCATGGCCGTGGCTGAGAATATGATCGGCAGGATGGCGATGGTTGTTTTCATACCCCAGTCACCGAGCACCGATTGAGCGGTCAGTTTCACATCGAAACCAAACAGATCAAGTATATAAAATGCGAGTGCGCCGCCCACTGCGAAATTGGCTTTTTCGATCATTGCGGCCAGGGAGAAATACTGGCCACCCCGATTGTGTCCGGTTTTCAAAGTGTCGTAGTCAACAACATCCGACAGCATCGCATAGGAGGCAACATTGCCTGCCGCTGATCCCGCATAAACCAGCAGGACTGCTGCCAGCAGCATCCACAAAGGATCTCCTTGAACGGTAAACAACAATGTAGCGCAACCAAGTATGGAAAATACCGTACCACCTGCCCAGGTGGGGTGCTTGCCGAAACGGCGCATCATCACCAGGCAGACCGGCAGTGCCAGCAGCATAAAGCCCTGGCCAACCAGCAACACCACCGGAAAATTATCCGCCCGTTGTAAATATACATCGACGTAAAGGAATACGGTGGTGCTGAAAACACCGTCTGCCAGTCCGCCAGATATCGTGATGATCATCAGTAGGATCATCGGTCTATTACGCGGTATGGTTTTAATGAAATCGATCAAGCGGTCATTTTTTGAGGACTGCAGACGTGTCCCTTTGGGTACTTTCCACATCGAGAAAACAAGTGTAATGGGTGCGAGTATTAGCACCAGCCAAAATACCGCCTCCATGACTTCAAGTGTGATGCTGGTTGATGCGAATATCGGCAGTAGTGGCAGCAACGCAAAAGAGAGCCGACCGATCCTGTCGCCAACAACCCGGTAGGTAGATATACGTGAGCGCTCATTGTAATCGTGGCTGAGCTCTCCCTGCCATGCCAGAAGCGGGATTTGGACCATGGTCCAACTCAGTGTCGCGGCCATGTACCAGATCATGAAATAGGACGCATCGGCACTATCGGGTGGAATGAAATAGTAAAAAGTGCTGATGACAGTCAGCAGCAGTCCGAAGGCCACCCACGGTTTGCGGGGGCCAAGCCGGGTGCGTGTGCGGTCTGAAAGGTAGCCGATCAATGGGTCTGAGATTGCATCAAACAGGCGTGCCATCAGCATGGCTGTACCCAGGGCGGTCAGGCTGATATCAAAATTCTTTGCATAGACACCTGCCAGAATGGAGCCGCTGGCAGTACCTGTCAGGCCCAGGATCATGGAGGGGCCCGCAAAGAAAAGCAGGGTTCGAATTGTCAGTGGTTTGTTCACAGATTCACGCACTGGTTACCTTGTAAGTTTTCTTGGGTCGGTGCGTCTATAAGTAACAACATCATCACCCGAGTCTGAAAATGATATCTCGAAACCATTGATCTGACCTGCAGAATCAATGAGAAATTGAGATAGCTGACGGGGTGCTCGTTCGTCAGATTGATCGCTGAGCATTTCGAAGTTACCGTTCTCATGCCTTAAAAGCGTTGCTTGCAGGGCAGTGCCGAAGGTGATTTTGAGCTGTTGATGGTTGGTCCTGGCGATGGTGGCCAGACCATAGATCGGATGTTCGAATTGCCCGGTAAACGCTTCAATATCCAGATCTGGTGCAACAATATCGGTTTTCTCGACAGCATTTTCAGCCTCAAATGCCAGCTGTGCCTGGTACTGATCGTAAGCGCGCTCAAACCAGTCAGTTTTATCCCCGCCATCACCCAGCAATAAATCCAGGATGGTATTGCGAACTGCATCATTCAGGCCATCGGCGCGACTGCGATTGGCCAGTATGGCAATGCAGATTCCAGATTCCGGTAGCAGCGTGACCTGTGTCGCGATGCCATCGATGCCGCCGCTATGCCAATACATCGTCTCTTTGCTGCGGTAGTCCATACGACCCCAGCCCAATGTGTAGGCGAGATGCTGGAAACCGCCGCCCATGGTAGCGGCTTCCGGTGGAGCGTTGACGACGATTTGGGGCTGCAGCAATTCGGCAAAAATTAATTCATCAACTATCTTCTGCTCGCCAATTGAGCCCCTGCCGAGTAACAAACCGCACCACTTACCCATATCGCTGGCGGTTGAATTGATGGAGCCTGCAGGGCCAATCACTTCGATATTGCGCAAGGGTACGCTGACTATCTTGCCATCAACAGCAACGTGGCCGGCTGTGACGTTATTAGCTTCCGCCAGCATGCTGAATCGGGTGCCGGTGTTTTGCATGTGCAATGGTTTAAATATTACTTCATCGAGGTAATCATCCCAGCTTTTGCCGGTGAGGGCAGGGATGACCTGTCCCGCAGCAGTGTACATCCAGTTGCTGTAGTGCCAGCCCTGCCTGAAACCGTCCAATGATGGAATGTAACGTACTTTCGATAATAATTGCTGGCGACTCCAGCCAGGATTGGCCAGCCAGCCAGGATCAGCGCGTACCAGCCCGATGCGATGGGCGAGGGCATCGCGGACCGTGGCGTGCTCGGTCAGGTAGGGATCATTGAATTCGAGATTTGATAAATGCTTTGTAAGCGGATCATCCCACTGCAATTTTTTTTCATCGACGAGTGTCGCCAGTGCCAATGCCGTAAAAGCCTTGCTGGTCGATGCAATTGGGAAAAGCGTATCGGTATCTACCGGGTCATGTAGGTCAATTTGCCGCAGCCCGTAACCTTCAACGAGTAAAGGGCCTTGCTCTGTCACGATCGTGAGGGCAATTCCCGGGACATGCATCATTTCCAGAGCTTTCTCGATTGCCGGGGTAATGGTATGGAGATCGGGTGTGTTACTGGACGAGGCCGGGGCCGCCGTAGCAATTGTGAAACAGGCGCTGGTCAGGAATAGCAGATTAAAACCTGCTGTTAGTATCAGGGTTCTGACATAATTATTTGGTTTCGATAATCGTCTGTGCATGAGTTAACCTGGAATGTTTAACAAAAAACGGGACGTCATCCGACGTCCCGTTTTAGTTTATTTACTTCAAGTTTTGAAAGGAGCCACGGGCATTAAAAGCTTGCCTGCAATTCCAGACCGAAAGACCTGGGTGGTACATAAATCGAGAATATGACATCGTTCAGAACGCCGATCGGCTGGGTCTTCAGTGTCGTGGCGTCCGTATTTGCGAGGTTGCGACCATACGCATAGATACCCCAGTTCTCCCACTGCACACCGATACGTGCATTGAGCATGTCGTAGGAATCGTTTTTCTGGTTTTCTGCATTGGCAGCATCAGAGAAAGTACGGTCTTTATAGGCATAATTGCCCGACGCTACAAAGCTCATGTTGTTTCCGAATGGGTGCGAATAGTCAAAGCCCAGGTTGGCTGTGAATGGTGCAATAAAGGGAATTTCATTACCCTCATTTGCCACTTCCACTCCGTCTGGTGAAATGACGGTTTCGCCGATCTCGGCATCAATGTAGGATGCGCTCAAAGTAAGAGACAAATCATTGCTGACAAGATACATGACCTCCAATTCAGCACCGGTTGCTGTTGCAGAACCGACGTTGTCTGTGTAAGAGAAAAGCCCGTCCTCGGTTACCAGTAACAACTGCATGTCTGTCCAGTCGTTGTAATAGAGATAGAAATTGGTCAATAACTTGTCTGTGGGATTGGATTTTACACCGATTTCATATGTCCACAGTGTCTCCGCGCCATAGTCCACCGGAATCAGTTCCGGATCCATAATATGGTTTGCGTTGGCATCGCCAGAACGAAAACCCTTACTGGCACTGGCAAACAGGGTGGTCGTATCGGATGTTTTCCAACTCAAGCCCAATTTGGGTGACAGCGCATTGTCATCACCGGAACCGGGTGTAAGGTCCCCTGCCGGTATGCCGAAAATTTCGGAATCCGTGAGTGCTGTAATCAGTGAGTCCCGAGTGTCTTCATAGTACCTGAGTCCACCGGTCAGGCTCACCGTATCAGTCAGTTCGTAATCCAGTTCTGCGAAGACCGCCCATGATTGAGCATCCGAGCTCTGATCGGCTAATCCCAGTTCGTCGGCAATTGGAACAACAACTCCGGCCAATTCCGGGTCCACCAGGGCAAGGTCAAGAAATACACGCAGATCAAAGCCGGAAACGATGGAACGGTCAAGGTCTTTGTAAAACGCACCCACGGTCCAGTCGAGCCGGTTGTCACCGTTGGAAACAAGCCGAATCTCCTGGGTAAACGTTGTCTGGTCATCAGTGGGAATTACATCTGCCGCTGTACTTCCAGGAAGAAAATCAGCCACCGGCCCGCCAAAGAAAAAGCCGGCAATAACGTAATTCAAGTCCTCGAATGATGAACCGCTACTGTCATAATACGAAGTTGCTGATACCAGGCTGAAATTGCTGAAATCATGCTCAATGGTCAGGTTGAAGAGATCATAGTCCATTTTGCGTACATCGCGTTCTACCGCCGGTATTACGAATCCAGGTGGAAAGAAATTATCCGGATCGTAAATACCAGGCGAGGTTTGGGCATTGTCATTTCCCATATTCAGCCGGTAACCAGTGTAAGAAAGATCGACAACGGTGTTTTCGCCTGGCAACCATCGCATGGCAGCTCGCACACTGGTTTCATCGTAGGCATTGTCGCCGTCGTCATCAAAATTGACATTGGCTATATAACCTCCGTCATCCTTGTATCCTGCTGAAATACGAAACGCTAAAGTGTCGGATACCGGCATATTGAGCAGTGCCCTGAGGTTGTAACCGTTGTTACCACCGTCATAGCTGTAGCTGTCGATCCACACACGTCCCGAAAAAGCTTCGGTATCGGGTTTGTTGGTAATGGCACGAATGGTTCCAGCCATCGAACCATCACCGAACAATGTGCCTTGCGGTCCACGTAGCACTTCCACGCGTTGTAAATCCCACAAAGCCACTGCCGGTGCATTGGAACCGAAAGCCGATAGCGGTGTTTCGTCGAGATAGTAACCAACCGGTGAGATCGGCCCGCCCAGCGCCACCACACCGCGCATACCAATAATGTTGCTCGAAGGCTGGACACTGACAACTTCCAGGCCTGGTACAAAATCACGCAGGTCTTCAATCGACCTGATCGCATTGCTCTCAATAAAGTTCTCGGGAAGCACGGAGAGGGCTAGCGGGATATCCTGGGCGACACCCTCCCGCTTGGTGGCGGTGACGATAACTTCTTCCAGGAAGAGCTCTTCAGCTGAGACATATGACCAGCTGAGTATAGCTACAGAAGAAATCAGAAGGCGGTTGAGTAATTTGAACATTTTTGTGTCCTCTCCAATTGATTGTTGAACGTGCTGTTTTCTAAAGTCAATTTTTATTGAACTTGCTTCTATTTAATTAATATTCGTTAATTAATCATAACAGTCATTTTTTATTTGAGCAACTATTTCTATAAATACATAATATACATGTGGTAATGTAGTATTATAAGTATTTGAAACACGCTTGTAATTAGTGGTTGCTTAACTATAATTAAGTTAATTTAAAAAATGATATAAACTTTTGTTTTGCTGGAAAGATCATAATGAGCGCAAACACCAAAATCCTGGGATATACACTTGAAAATGCAGAGCAGTTCGTTGGCCGGACGCTGGGTGTTTCAGATTGGCATGTCGTTGATCAGGAAAGCATCAATACTTTTGGTGAGGTGACACATGATCCGGATCCAAACCATATTGATCCGGAATGGGCGCGAGAGAACGGCTCGTTCGGTTATAGCATTGCGTTTGGTTTTCAAACGTTATCCCTGTTGACTTTTCTTTGCAAGGAAGCGGGAATCAAACCTTCCGGTGTGGAAGATGAATATAACTATGGCATCGATTCAGCTCGATTTATCGCGCCTGTACCATCAGGTTCACGAATTCGCGTGAGGTGTATTTTGAAAGATGTCCGGGCGAGGGGGCCTCACCACAAAATTCTGACTGTTCTGGTTGAGGTTGAGATTGAGGGTGGTGAGAAGCCGGCCCTCGTTGCTAATTGGCTGGTGATGTGCGGTGGCAAAAGGGACGAGGCAGGAAGGCAGGAGCAATCTCGGTGACCCGGATTTTTGCGGCTTTTATTGCCCATGAAACACATGGTTTCAATCGCTATCCAACCACGCTTGACGACTTTAAGAAATATCATTTCGTGCTTGGTGACGAGATAAAAAATCATACCGGGGGTGATTCGGCCTGGGGTGGTCTGTATGAAGTCGCCGATGAGGCTGGCTGGGAACTTGTGCATCCCGTATCCACATTTTCGATGCCCAGTGGACCTGCGACGAGCGAGACCTTTGAAACCTTGTGGGCACTGGCTGGAGACTCACTTGCCAAAGATGGGCCATTCGATGCGGTCATTTGGTTTATGCATGGTGGCATGATGTGTCAGGGTATTGATGACCCGGAAGGCGAGATCATCATGCGCACCCGCAACATTGTTGGTAATGACATTCCCATTGCCATTTCATTGGATATCCATGCCAACGTTTCACCTGAAATGGTCCGCTTGAGTAACATTATATGTGGATACCACACTACCCCTCATATTGACGTCAAGGAAACTGCTTTACGCGCGGCACGTTTACTGAAACGCACGCTTGATGGTGAAATTACCCCGGTCACGTATTCAGTTCATCCACCGGTACTCGCGGGTATTGATCATGGCCGAACGACTGACCCCGATGCACCGATTCCACGTATGTTGCGACGGGCAAAAGAATTCAGAAGATCAGACCCGGGACTACTTGATGTATCGTTTTTTTCCGGCTTTCCATTTTGTGATACTGCATCAACCGGTGCTTCTGCCATTGTTGTGGCCAATGGCCTGCATCAGCGCTATGCGCAACTGGCTGAAGAGTTCGGTGATGAAATCTGGAATTCACGTGATGAAATCACCATAGATTTTGTCTCGATGGATGAGGCCATTGATCGTGTCGAGGCCACAGAAGGGGAGCAGGGTCCGTTCCTGATTGGTGATTTCTCCGATACACCTCATGGGGGTGGTTATGGTGACGCCCCCGACTTTCTGCGTGTATTAATTCGCCGCGGCGTAAAAAATGCGGTGTTCGGTCCTCTTTGGGACCCGGTGGTTGTTGCAAGTGCGCTTATCGCCGGACCGGGTTCGGAAATTGAGATTCAGTTGGGTGGGCACAGTGATCCCAAACATGGCGGTGCGCCACTTGTGACACGGGCAAGGGTTGTTACTGTTTCTGAAGATGGAAATTTTGTACACAACGGCCCGTTCGAGCATGGCACTCCCGGTAGTCTCAGCCCGTCAGCACGTCTTGATATTGATGGTGTCGACGTCATCGTGACAGACCTGCCCCAGGCCATTTATGACCAGGAGCAACTGCGCTTATTCGGGATTGAGCCCGATACCAAAAACGTATTGGTGTTCAAGGCATATAACCATATGCGGGCAGACTATGAACCGATTTGTCGAGGGCTGGTTTACGCCGACAGCGGTGGAATATTCAACTTTGATTTCTTCCGTTTTAAATATGAAAAGCTGCGTCGGCCCATCGCACCGTTGGACGACATCGAGCAACAGGACGGTGAAACGTTTCGAGCACATACGGGAACGGGGTCCGGTTAAGGCAACAGAAAAATGCCCAGAACCATCAACAAAATCTCCAAACCCTTCCAGTACGAGGGTTACAGCAGCCCGGACCATGACGGGTTTGAACGACGCTCTACCTATGTTTCGATGTCTGACGGTGAACGTATGGCAACAGATATTTATTTGCCTGCGCAATATTCGGGAGAGGATGTTGCACCAGAAAAATTCCCGACCATTTTTGTGTTTACCCCTTATCTGCGCAGTAGTTTTCACCCAGAAACACGTGAATGGGAGTGGACAACGTCGCGCCGCCCGGGCGTAGGTTCGGACTATTTTCTGCGCCACGGCTATGCGATGGTGATTGCAGATACACGTGGTACTGGCGCGTCCAGCGGCAGTTCACAGGTTTTTGGCTGGCGTTACCAGGATGATGCCGGTGAGATGGTGAACTGGATTGCTGAGCAAGGCTGGTGTGACGGGAACATCGGTATGATCGGTGGTTCTCACGTGGGCTGGACGCAGTTGGCCGCGGCATCACGCAAGCCCCCGGCGTTGAAGGCGATCATGCCGGCGGTAGTGCCATTTGATGGCTTTACCGGGCAATTTTTCCCCGGTGGCATTGCCATGTACAGTTTCATCAACCAGGCTGAGTTATCAGATGAAGTCAGCAATGAATTGGGTCGGACACGCAATCGTTTGTCTGCACCGGTTTGTGCTGGGTCTGACCAACTGGCTGAATGGGAAGATGTTCTGAAACTTGCCTCGCTTGAGCGACCTGAGCTGCCCTCATACGACTGGGACAAAGAGCCATTTATTGACACTCAATGCCCGAGTGGCGAAATAGGACGTGACATTTGCTCCAACCTGGTGGGCGGCGTCGCAGAGTCGGGTGTGGCGATCTATCACCTGGGTGGCTGGTTTGATGGTTTTACCCGGGGTTCCTGTGAATTGTACGCGACGCTGGCAGCGACCAATCCGTCCCGACTGGCTATGTTTCCGGGTTATCACGATCTGCTGTACGGTTTTATGTACGATGAATTCGGTGCCGAAACCCCGGACCTGCTTGCAGAGCGCCTGAGGTTTTTTGACCGGTATCTGAAAGGTATCAGTAACGGGATCGAGCACGACCCGCCGGTTCTGATTTACAACATGCAGGGTAATGGCTGGCGATCAGAATCAGAATGGCCGCTTGCGCGTCAGGTCGAAACAGAGTTTTATCTGGACGCCGGGAATCGTCTGTCTGAAGCTGAAGCACAGAAGGGTGCTGATTCGTGGAAAGTGAATCTGAGGCATGATCGCCGCTACGGACGAAATCTCTCCAGCCGCTGGTCGGGTCTTTTTGCTATCCCGCCACAGGGCGCACCCGACATGACGGTGTTGGATGCCGACAGCCTGTGCTATACATCGACGCCGCTACAAAATGATGTGGAAGTGACTGGTCATCCGGTTATCCGCCTCTGGATATCAGCCGATACGGGTGATGTTGATATTTTTGTCAACCTGGAAGACGTTGACAAGAGCGGCAGGTCTGTAATGGTTACCGAAGGGCAGTTGCGTAGCGGTTGGGCAGATTTACAGGACAAAAACACAGCGACGGATTGCGACATCGAGGTACTGCCTGATTTACCCTGGCACGGTTACGAGAAGGGCCAGTATCAACCGGATTTACTTGCAGATGGCAGGGTTTTAGAGCTCGTTTTCGATCTTCAGCCTACCTCGTGGACCTTCAAGGCCGGACATCGCATTCGCCTTGCCATAAACGGTGCGAACTGGCCCGATTTTGAGTTACACCCCGTACTCAGCCCGGACAATAATCCTGAAGCACCAAACAACATCATACCCACGATTCAAGTTCATCACGGTTCTCCGCATTACTCGTCCATTATGCTGCCGGTGATTCCTTGAACAACTACGACTTGGTGATACGGGGAGGAACCTTTTATGACGGTTCTGGTGAGCCGGGTTATGTTGGTGACCTGGCAATAAACAGAGACCGTATTGTTGCCCTCGGAGATATTGGTGAAGTAACCGGCTGTCGCGAGATTGATGCAACCGGTCTCGCCGTCTCACCCGGTTTTATCAATATGATGTGTTGGGCAGGCACAACCATCATCCAGGATGGCCGAACTGTGAGTGACATCAAGCAGGGTGTAACACTCGAAGTGTTTGGCGAGGGCGAATCTTATGGTCCTTTGAATGACAGCATGAAAGTTGGCTTTGGGCCGATCGGGCAACCTCTTGAGGCACTCGGTATTGATGTTAGCTGGACAACACTCGGTGAATACCTTCAGTTTCTGGAGGACAAGGGTGTTTCGCCGAATGTCGCTTCTTTTGTTGGCGCAGAAACCGTACGTGTTCACGAGATGGGGTATGAGAACCGCAAGGCGACAGCTGACGAACTCGCAGGTATGCAAAACCTGGTACGGGATGCGATGCGCGAAGGAGCAGTCGGTGTTGCCTCAGCTTTGATTTATTCTCCGGGTGCATATGCTGATACTGATGAACTCATTGCGCTGGCAAGTGCTGCCGGTGAATTTGGCGGGATCTACGCGTCACATATACGCAATGAAGGCGATCAGATTTTCGAGGCCCTGGATGAGTTGCTGACCATCGCTCGAAAGGCACAGGTAGCCGCAGAGATTTACCACATCAAACTGGCAAGCCCGGCAGTGTGGGACCGTTATGACGAGGTGATCGGTAAAATAGAAGCGGCCCGCGCCGAAGGTTTACGTATCACCGCAGATATGTACACCTATCCCGCCGGTTCTACCGGACTGGATGCACTGATGCCGCCATGGGCAAATGAGGGTGGTGATCAGAAATGGATCGAGCGGATGTCTGATCCCGCAACCCGTGCCCGAATCAGGCAGGAAATGCTGACACCAAGTACCGAATGGGAAAATATGTATTTGTCGGTGAAGCCCGAGAAAGTTTTGCTGGTTGATTTCAACAACAAAACGTTGCGCAAATACATCGGTAAAACGCTTGCCGAGGTAGCGGAAGAAAGGGCTACACATCCTGCTGATACTGCCATGGACCTGGCCATCGAGGAGGGTGCACGTGCAATGGCCGTGTATTTTTCACAATCTGAGGATGTGGTACGAAAATTTTCGGCTGTACCGTGGGTCAGCTTTTGTTCTGATTCGGCGACATTTGCGACAGAAGAACCATTCCTTGAAACCAGCGTTCACCCACGCGCATATGGTTCGTTTGCCCGCCTGCTGGCGAAGTATGTTCGTGAAGAAGGTTTGCTTTCCATCGGCGAAGCGGTCCGTAAACTGGCGGCACTTCCCGCACAAAACCTGTCACTGAAACATCGTGGCCAGCTGGCACCTGGCTATTTTGCAGATATCGCGATCTTCGATCCGGAAAAGATCCAGGATCATGCCGTATGGGATGACCCCCACCAATACTCGACTGGAATGATTCATGTATTGGTGAACGGCGAGTTGGTGCTTGAAAATGGCGAGCCAACCGGTGCGATGCCCGGTCAATTTGTGAAGGGTCCGGGTGCCCAGCCAATTGTTTCAGGAAACTAAATATGAAAATTAACGCACCAATCGTTTTGCTGAGCTGGGCCCTCATTTGTGCAATGTTTGTCGTTTCCTGTATGCAAAAAGAGAATGCCGTTGAGGGGCAATCCCACAGTAGCCACTCCAAATTAATCAAAAATGTATCAATTGTG
>RCNB010000669.1_pt1 | contig 22466 bp, 21 predicted proteins | sample 2041321 | NCBI WGS metagenome assembly RCNB01 (sample SAMN09708232, study PRJNA481090) | Marine sediment metagenome, whole genome shotgun sequencing project. | reverse complement strand
AGGCTGCATTAAAAAATCGAAAAAATCTTTTGGAAGTTCAAACCATTGTACAATACTATTGCTTGATAATCCCAACAAAAAAGGTAATAATCGATCAACTATAAAAACCAAAAGATTTATAGCAATAAGCTTTTCTGCAATTGACAGTCTATTGAATTGATATTTTAAATTTCCTTGCGTCATATTCTAAACCATCTATTTTTAGTAAACTAACTTTTTTTCCAATACCACATCATTAAAAATCCAAAAAGTGCCCCACCAATATGAGCAAAATGAGCTATGCCCTGTCCAAAAAGACTATATCCTGTTACACCAGAAAACAAGTCCAACCCTATCAAAACAGGAATAAAATATTTAGCCTTTACCGGCACAGGAATAAACATAAGGAATAGTTCGCTATTGGGATAAGACATACCAAAGGCTACCAACACCCCATATATAGCACCAGAGGCTCCAACTGCCGGAGTATTGTAAGCACTTAGAAAATTATCAATTGTAGATTTTCCTGCAATATTATACCAATCTGGACTGTACTGACCACTAGAAATAACATCCATTATTGAACTTTCGGGGATTCCTGAATCGACCAAAGCAGATATTCCTTCATTAAAATGATAATAATTTACCCCTGTATGGATAAGGGCTGCCCCAAGACCGGCAGAAAAGTAAAAGAAAAAAAACTTATTCCTGCCCCACATTCGTTCCAATGGGGTTCCAAAGGCCCACAACGCATACATGTTAAAAAGAATATGCATAAAGCCTCCATGCATAAACATGTGAGAAACAATTTGCCAAAGTCCAAAGTTTTCATTCTTAGGGAACCATAATGAAAACCAATCGTACATCTGTTCCCCATACAACTGGGTAGCAATAAAAAATAATACGTTAATAATTAATAAGTGCTTTATAGCGTCTGTTAGTCTGCCCATCTATATAAATTTTCTATCAATATCGTTTTCTGTAATCATAACGTAGGTACGTTTGTTAAAAGGACTCAATGTAGACTCCTTACAAGCAAACAAATCGTTCACCAAGGCAAGTTGGGACAGTTCGTCCAGCACTTCTCCAGTTTTAACGGAAAGGGTCTTCGCTAAGGTTTTGGCCAACATATCGCTTTGCGAAAAACTATCAGCGGAAATTTCCATTTGAAAATCGGAAATCAATTGCTCCATGACCATTTGCACCTCACTTTCCACAACCACTACAGGAACTCCCTTTACTTCAACTATATCAGAACCTATCGTTCCAAATACAAAACCTACTGCACATAGATTTTCCTTTATCTCCTTTAAAATATCCAATTCGGATTTCGAAAAAGATAAAGAAAGTGGAAACAATAATTGTTGGCTCACAGCCTCCTTAATCGTAATATTTTTGAGGAATTTCTCATAAAGTATTCTTTGATGCGCCCTGCTTTGGTTAATGACTACCATACCAGATTTTATCGTTGTAATAATATATTTTTTCCGAAGTTGAAATGTGGTAGTTACTGTATCTACCTGTTCTTTCTGCGAATCAAAAATAGTACTATTTATTTCTTCCGACTCAAAAGCAATCGTGCTTGGCTTAAAGTCCTGCTTGTTTACATTTAATCCCTCGTAAAGATTCTCCCATCCTTTAGCACTGGCCTTTGTATATCTAACCCCACTGGAAACTCCTAATTGTCCTTCCTTAAAAGGATTAAAACTTGCATCTACAGAAACATTTGGCGCAGGAACCTGTTTGTTTTTATACCCATAAGGGGTATCTAAATTCGGATTCTGTTCAAAATCCAAGGCCGGAACAACATTGAAATGTCCCAAGCTATGCTTAACGGCTGATTTCAAATAGGCATATAAAGTATGTTCATCATCGAATTTAACTTCGGTCTTAGTGGGATGTATATTGATATCTATAGTGCTTGGGTCTACTTCCAAGGAAAGAAAATATCCTGGATGTGTTCCAGGCTTTATCAATCCGTCAAACGCACCAAGCACGGCATGATGCAAATACGGGCTTTTTATAAATCTATTATTTACAAAGAAAAACTGCTCGCCTCTGCTTTTTTTGGCAAATTCCGGTTTTTGCACAAAGCCTGAAATACGAACAACTTTGGTCTCCTCGTTTACGGGTACCAATTTCTCATTTGTCTTTCTACCGAATATATTTACAATTCGTTTGCGAAAATCATTGGAAGGAAGAATAAATACTTCACTACCGTTGTTATAAAAATTAAAGGATATCTGTGGGTGTGCTAAAGCCACTCTATGAAATTCATCAGCTATGTGACGGTACTCCACGTGGTCGGATTTCAGGAAATTTCTTCGGGCAGGAATATTAAAAAATAAGTTTTTCACCAACATGGAAGTCCCTTTAGGAACGACAACCACTTCTTGGGTACTAATTTTACTCCCTTCGATTTTTATATGCGTACCAACCTCATCTGTATCAGTTTTCGTCATCATTTCTACATGAGCGATAGCCGCAATAGATGCCAAAGCCTCCCCGCGAAAACCCTTAGTATTCAAATTAAAAAGATCTTCAGCTTTCTGAATCTTGGATGTGGCATGGCGCTCAAAACTCAATCGTGCATCGGTAACGCTCATTCCCTTTCCGTTATCGACTACTTGTATAAGGGTCTTACCTCCGTCTTTTACAATCAGCTTAATTTCAGTGGAACCTGCATCAATGGCGTTTTCTAACAGCTCCTTAACAACAGACGAGGGACGCTGAACCACTTCTCCAGCAGCAATTTGATTAGCTACATGGTCTGGTAAAAGTCTAATAATATCCGCCATTATCAGGAAAAGAATATTGAAAGGTCAAAATCGATAATAATGAGAAAAATTAAAACCAAAACTAAGATGATTACCGCCATACGAATTTTAAGATTACGGTCCCCCTCTCTATGTGTATCTTCTACAACATTGTTAATTTTGTTCTTTAACCCTCTTTGATTATCTAAGGTGCTTCTGTATTGGTCAAATTTAGGCTCTAGCTTATAGGGGTTCCCCTTGCCTTTATCATCATAATACCTTGGATTATAGTCGTACTGCCTATTTTTACGTAACCGGGTTATTTTACTAAGCATTCCCATAACATCAAAGTTACTTAAAAACCAAAAACTGCCCGTATAAAGAAGTGCCAAAATTTGTTAACAGTCCAATCTAGAACATGACTTGCTGCAATCTTTCTACTAAAATTGGTGGTGGTAAAAGAAAATAACACAAGGGTTAACCCTTATTATCCAAAGCAGCCATTTTAATAGCAGCTATTGCTGCCTCGGTGCCTTTGTTACCATGCTTGCCTCCACTGCGGTCTATCGCCTGTTGCAGTGTGTTGTCCGTAAGAACACAAAAAACGACGGGAACCTCTGTTTGCACATTTAAATCCATGATGCCCTGTGCGGTAGCTGCACATACAAAATCAAAATGTTTGGTTTCGCCCTGTATCACACTTCCTATGGCGATTATAGCGTCAAAACCTCCTTTTTGAATCATTTTTTTACATCCGAAAGCAAGCTCAAAACTGCCGGGTACGTTCCATCGAACAATACTTTTAGCAGAAGCACCGCAATCCAACAGAGCCTCCATAGCTCCGTTATAAAGGCCTTCCGTAATTTTAGGATTCCACTCAGAAACAACAATCCCAAACCGAAATTTATTCGCGTTTGGGATTGTTTCCTTATTATAAGTAGATAAATTTTTATTCGCAGTTGCCATTACGCACCACTTTTTGCCATTCCAATAAAAGCATCTATGGATACAGCTGCTTCAGAACCAGAGAACTCATTTTTGATGCGTTGGAAAAATCCTAACGCCTTGGAATTATCTCCCATTTCAAGCGCAGTAACCCCAGCTTTATACAAAAATTTAGGTGTAGTGTATTCATTGGTACTATGAGCAGCAGCGGCTTCATAGTATCCTAAAGCGTCTGATGGTTGGTCTAACTGCATAAAAGCATCTCCTAATCCTCCTTTAGCTAAAGCTCCCAGGATTTCATCATCAGAACTAAAATCTTCTAGATAATCGATTGCCTCCTGATATTTGCTCATATTCAAATAAGACATACCAGCAGAATAGTTCGCTAAATTTGCAGCTTTGGTTCCACTGTACTCTTCAATGATATCCAAAAAGCCATACTTACCCTCTCCGCCTTCTAGTGCTAAGGTGAACAAAGAGTCCTTTTCCGTTGCGCTTGTTAGGGCCTGATCAAAATATTGCTGTGGATAATACATTTCGTTTGCTGCATTGGTTTCTTTTGGTTTTTGTACAAATTGCACAAACGCCAAATACCCCAATACTCCAATAGCAATAACACCAATGGTCCCCAAAATATAATTTTGGTTCTTGGAAACCCACTCCTCCGATTTGGAAGCGCTTTCGTCCAAGGTACTAAACACCTCTGCTGTTGTGCTCTCTTGTTCGTCAGACTCCTGAATCTCAGCCTTCGTTTTAGGTTTAAATCCTCTTTTCTTATATGTTGCCATCTCAAAATTTATTGGTCGCGCAAAAATAAAGTTTTTATTGAAATCCTATGGCGTATTTATTCGTTATTTTTGAATTATTCAAGTGAAATTGCTATATCCAAATCAAAAATTCAGGTAATTTTAATGTTTCTCAAAAAGATATCGCTTCTTAATTACAAAAATTTTGAATCGGAAGACTTCAAGTTCGATTCAAAAATCAATTGTTTTGTTGGAGACAACGGGGTGGGTAAAACCAATGTACTGGATGCAATTTACCATCTTTCATTTGGAAAAAGCTACTTTAATCCAATTGCCTCCCAAAATATAAAACACGGTGCAGATTTTTTTGTGATCGAAGGGCGTTTCGAAAAAGCAGACCGAGAAGAAAAAATCGTTTGTAGTCTAAAAAGAAACAATAAAAAAATAATTAAAAGAAACGGAAAGGCGTACGACCGTTTTGCGGACCATATAGGACTATTACCCTTAGTCATTATCTCACCTGCAGACCGCGACTTGATTGTGGAGGGTAGTGACGTGAGGCGAAAATTTATGGACGGTGTCATTTCTCAGTCGGATAAATCATATTTACAAACCCTAATCAACTATAACAAAGTACTATCACAAAGAAATGCTTTGTTGAAGTATTTCGCAGCTAATCATACCTTTGACAAGACCACATTGGCTATTTATAACGAACAGCTGCATACGTACGGAACGGAAATACACACCAAAAGAACCTCGTTTTTAGAACAGTTTATTCCCATTTTTAAAACCCAATACAAGGCCATTACAGGCGACACAGAGGAAGTTCACCTAAGCTACGATACCAAACTGAACCTTATGAATATGGCGACCTTACTTGAAAAAAATATCGAAAGGGATAGAGCCTTACAATACACCAGCGTTGGTACACATAAAGACGACCTCAGCTTCACCATTGCCGAGTATCCTATTAAAAAATTCGGAAGCCAAGGGCAACAGAAATCATTCTTGATTGCGTTAAAATTTGCTCAGTTTCAATTTATGCAAGACGTATCTAAAACCACGCCTATTCTATTGTTGGACGATATTTTTGATAAGCTAGATGAACACCGCGTGGCTCATATAATTACGCTTGTAAATAATGAAAATTTTGGACAGATTTTCGTTAGCGACACCCATGCCGATAGAACCGAAAGCGTTGTGAAAAAAATACATCAAACCTATAAAATATTCAAATTATAATATGAGAAGTCTTATTCTTTTACTGTGCTTTACCGTATTAATCTCCTGCAATTCAGTCAGCAATGCTAAACTGACGCTGCTCAACGGATATTGGGAAATAGACCGTGTAGAATTCCCCAACGGAGGAGAAAAGCAATACAAAATGAGTCAGAATATAGACTATATACAGTTGAAAAATCTAAAGGGATTTAGAAAAAAAGTAAACCCTAAGTTTGACGGCAGTTATGAAACTTCAGATGATGCAGAACTTTTTGAAATACAAATTAATGATGGCTTGTATACCATTATGTACAAAAATGATTTAAGTGAATGGCAGGAAACACTTACAGCGATATCCAAAGATAATTTTTCCGTACAAAACGCGGACGGCATTCAGTACCATTACAAACGTTTTGAACCCATTAACCTAACTCCTTAACATGGCAAAGCGAGAAAATGACAACTTGAATATGAAAGATGCGCTTTCAGCATTTATCCAAAAAAACAAATTACAGAGTGGAATGGATAAGGTAGACACACGGGCAGCTTGGGCAAGGCTTATGGGAAATGGAGTAAATAATTATACTACCGCCATTGAGTTAAAGAACGACACGCTCTTCGTTTCTCTTTCATCATCCGTGCTGCGCGAGGAACTAAGCTTAGGTAAAAGTAAAATCATATCCATGTTAAATGAAGAACTAGGCAAAGACTTGGTTAAAAAACTAGTACTTCGTTAAACCATTTCATTCTAAAAATAAGAAAGGACCAATTCAAGTAATTATGAATTGGTCCTTTTAAGCGTATTCCTTTTTTTACTTAGTAAATTTCCCTGCCAGCAAAGTGAAAAGAACCTTCTATAGCGGCATTCTCATCGCTATCGGAACCATGAACCGCATTCTCAGCAATATCCGTAGCAAACATTTTTCGTATCGTACCTTCTGCAGCTTCTGCAGGATTAGTGGCGCCAATAAGCGCTCTAAAATCCTCAACTGCGTTTTCCTTTTCTAAAATAGCAGCCACGATAGGCCCTCTAGTCATAAACTCCACTAGCTCTCCAAAGAAAGGACGCTCTTTGTGAATGGCGTAAAACTCTTGGGCATCCCTAAGACCTAGTTGCGTGTATTTCATGGCTACAATCTTAAATCCAGATGCAGCAACTTTTTCCAATATAGCCCCTATATGTCCATTTTCAACGGCATCAGGCTTAATCATCGTAAACGTTCTATGTGTACTCATAATCTAAAATTTTGCGCAAAAGTACGGTTTTCCGTTAAACCTACAACCATTAATAGGTTTGTCGTTGTTCTCCCAAGACAACACCATTATCACCTATCATTTTTAATAGCACCGTGTTTGTTTTAAAATTTAACTGCAGCGTTCCAAAACTTTCGGTACTTACCACTTCCCCAACCCTAAAAGGATTAGGCTCCCCAGTAAAACCTCTATAGGCATGGGTTAGTCCACTACTGGTAAAGTCTACCAAGGAATACCCCAAACCTGACACGTCGGTTCTAGAAATTTCTGAAATATGGCGATCTCCAGAAAGAATGATGGCACCCTTTGCCTTAGTGCTTGCTATAGTGCTTTGCAAACGGTCTACTTCATGTGGGAAATTTCCCCAACATTCAAATCCATGTTCATTGGAAAGGACTTGGATGCTGCTAACGATTATATTAAAATTGGCCTTAGAGTTGGTCAATTCATTTTCTAACCAAGACCATTGCTCCTCCCCAAGAACGGTTCCTTCGCCATAGGCATTAGGCTTAGTTCTTTTGCTTGTTTCGGTATCCGGAGTTAACGGTGTTCTAAAATAGCGTGTATCCAGCACGATTACCTTTATGCTACCTCCCTTAGTGGTAAACTCATGAGATGCGTAAACACCTTCCTGTTTTCTTCTTGGGCTATCGGAAGGAACGTCCATAAAATCAAGAAATTCTTTCTGACTATCCTGCTTTGCTAAAAACTCCGTTCCTCCGTCGTTTAGGCCGTAATCATGATCATCCCATGTTCCTATAACAGCAACAGTAGTTCTTAGCTTCTTATAACCAGGAATAGCCTTTTGCTCGTCGTACATGGTTTTAAGCTTTTGCATGTCATCCGTATCAGCATAAATGTTATCGCCACCCCAAATCCATACATCTGGATTGGTATTTAGAATATCGTCCCATAACAAGTTTGGTAAGGACGCCTTATTGCAAGACCCAAAGGCTATGGTAAATTCATCTCCTGCTTTCGCTTTAGTGCTCTTTTTTCCTGTAGAACAAGATATTGTAAGGGTCAAACAAAGGAATACGAATATTTTTCTCATGTCACATAATATTACAAACACAAAAATAAGCTTTCATTTTTATGCATGTGGTATAAAATTGTATCTTTGCCGCCATGAATTTAGAGCACATAAATGCCCTCAAAACGCTACTTTCATTACCCAAGAAAATAGCAATTATTCCACACAAAAATCCCGATGGTGATGCAATAGGCTCCACTTTGGCACTTTATCATTACCTAAAAAACAAAGGTCATGAAGCCGTAGTCGTCTCACCCAACGATTTTCCTAAATTTTTAAAATGGATGCCTGGATCCGAAACTATACTGAATTTTGAAAAGGAAAATTCACAGGCTAAGGATATTCTAAAGCATGCTGAAGTTATCTTTACATTGGATTTCAATCACTTAGGCAGGGTTGGCCAAATGACCAAAAATTTGGAAACAGCAACGGCAACCTTTGTTATGGTGGATCATCATCAAGAACCTTCGGACTATGCTAAAATCATGTATTCCGATGTTAGCATGAGTTCTACCTGTGAGATGGTCTATCATCTTTTAGATTATTTAGGAGCTACAGATGATATAACTGCTGAAATGGCAAATTGTATCTATACCGGTATTATGACAGATACAGGTTCTTTTAAATTCAAGGCCACTACGAGTACAACACACAAGATAATTGCTGCTCTTATCGACAAAGGTGCCGATAATACGGCCATACATAGTCGCATATATGATACCAATTCGCCTAGCAGGTTACATCTCTTGGGATGCGCACTAAAGAATATGGTTATTTTAGAAGACTACAATACCACTTATATAACCCTGAGCCAAGAAGAATTAGACCAATACAAGTATACAAAAGGGGACACAGAAGGTTTTGTAAACTATGGACTAACCTTACAAAATATACGTTTTGCGGTAATATTTATTGAAAACAAAGAGGAAGGTATCCTTAAAATTTCCTTTAGGTCCGTTGGTGATTTTTCTGTTAACGATTTTGCTAGACGATTTTTTGAAGGAGGCGGTCATACCAATGCTGCAGGAGGGAAAAGTGATTTATCCATTGAGGAGACTACCACGTATTTTGAGTCTTTATTACCACAATACAAAAAAGAACTTACCCAATGAGAGTATTGTTTGGGGTTTTTATATTGATAATTATTGTAAGCTGCGGAGGTCCTGAGCCCAGAAAACCGGTACAGACCAAAAGTGGTAGTTTCTTTAAAGAATCTATCGAACGAAGTAAAAAGTTGTTACAGATAGAAGAGCAACAAATACAAGAGATTATTAAGAACGACTCTCTAAAGCATTATAATCATACGGCCTCCGGTTCTTGGTACCATTATCTGGCTGTAAACGACAGTTCCAGTTACACGCCAAAAACTGATGATTTAGTTATATTGACTTATGACTTGCTTACGCTTAAAAACGATACGCTGTATTCTGAGGAAGATATCGGAATTGTATCCTATAAAGTAGACAAACAAGAGCTTTTCCTTGGACTTAGGAATTCGGTGAAAATATTAAAGGAAAATGAGAAAGCAACATTTTTATTTCCTTCCTCTTTAGGGTTTGGGCTCCATGGGGATAATAATGTGATAGGAACCAACGTTCCCCTAAAAGCTACGATACGAATTTTGAAAATTGAAAAACAACAAGTTAAATCAGATAATTAAACGTACCATTATGTTAAAGAAAATATATGTATTAGCCTTATTCGCTTTGGCGCTGGCCAGTTGCAAGACCAGTAAACGTGCAGATTTAGGAGATGGCTTATTTGCAGACATCAAAACCAGTAAAGGCGATATTATAGTGCGCTTAGAGCATGATAAAACTCCCGTAACGGTTGCTAGTTTTGTGTCCTTAGCAGAAGGCAATAGTCCATTTGTAAGTGAAAACTTTAAGGATAAAAAATACTACGACGGACTCATTTTTCATCGCGTAATGAAAGATTTTATGATTCAGGGAGGATGTCCTACTGGCACTGGTACCGGCAGTCCAGGCTACCGGTTTATGGACGAATTTAATGATTCTCTAGTGCACGATAGAAAAGGAATTTTCTCCTCCGCAAACGGAGGCCCAGGAACAAATGGGAGTCAGTTTTTCATTACCCACAAACCCACTCCATGGTTAGATGGCGTTCATACGGTTTTTGGGGAAGTTGTGGAAGGCATGGCTGTGGTCGACTCTATTGCTAATGTTAGCGTAGCTGCAGGCAACAAACCAGTAGACAGCATTAGCTTGCATACGGTGAAAATTATTAGAAATGGTAAGGAAGCCAGAAAGTTTGATGCTGTACAGATCATGACAGATTATTTTGATAACGCGGAAGAGCGTTTGGCTGCCCTTGAAAAGGAAAAGACAGAAGAACAGGCTGCTATGGTTAACATGATGGCTGAATTTTCGCAAGAACTTGCAGCACAATCTTCTGAAGCCATTGTGCTTCCGTCTGGATTAAAAATGCTTGTTTTGAAAGAAGGAGACGGTGAAAAACCTAAAATAGGTCAAAAAGTAGACGTTTTATATTCTGGGTATTTGCCTAATGGTTCTTTGTTTGAAAGCAACTACGAGGAAATAGCTAAAAAATATGGCAAATATGACGAAAGAAGAGCACAAGGCGGTGGCTATATGCCAGCAGCTTTTACTTACGCTACAAATTCCGGACTTGTAGCAGGATTTGAGGAAGGTCTCTTAACTATGAAGGTAGGCGACAAAGTTCGTTTGTTTATACCTTCTCATTTAGGCTGGGGAGAACAAGGCTCAGGCCCAATTCCACCAAATTCTGATGTTGTATTTGATTTAGAAGTGACCGGGATTAGAAATTAAACCAAACAGAACATTAAAGAGCTGCATCTATGCTAAAAAAAACAGCCGTTTTACCAGTATTTATGCTGCTCTTTTTAGTTGGTTTTTCCTGTGATTCATCAAATGAAAGTGGCAACACCATAGACGATGACATTGAAACAATAGTTGATGTAAATGAAGACCCTGTGCCAAATCCAACAGTTTCAGGAACTGTTGTTTCTATACATGGGCAACTGAGAGTAGAAGGCAATCGTATTGTAGACAAAAACAATAAGACTATTCAATTACGGGGTATGTCCTTTTTCTGGAGTCAATGGATGGGACACTACTACACTCCTGAAGTAGTTGCCTGGTTAAAAAGTGACTGGCAATGCACGGTTGTAAGGGCTGCTATGGGCGTAGAGGATACAGAAGGATATATTGTGAATCCGGAAATCGAAAAGCAAAAAATTTTTACGATCATAGATGCCGCCATTGCAGAAGGGATATACGTAATCGTAGATTGGCATAGCCATCATGCAGAAGACTATCAGGAAGAGGCAAAAGCTTTTTTTACGGAAATAGCTCAGAAATATGGAAGCGAACCCAATATTATTTATGAACTCTACAACGAGCCTTTAGACGTTTCTTGGAATACGGTTTTAAAACCTTATCATGAAGCCGTTCTTAGGGAAATTCGAAAATATGACCCAGATAACATTGTTGTATGTGGTACAAGAAATTGGTCTCAACAAGTGGACGAAGTCATTGGGAATAAAATAGAAGACGATAATGTTGCTTATACCTTGCACTATTACGCGGCTACTCATAAACAAGTTTTAAGGGATATAGCACAATCTGCAATAGATAATAATATTGCCTTATTCGTTACCGAATATGGCACTACTGACTATAGTGGTGACGGATTTATAGACGTGACCGAGAGTAATACTTGGTGGAAATTTTTAGACAAAAACAATATATCTTGGTGTAATTGGTCTATTGCGGACAAACAAGAAAATTCAGCCGCTCTACTACCCAATACAAGTGTTTCAGGACAATGGTTGGATACAGATATTACCGCAAGTGGTAAATTAGTGCGTGCTGAGCTCAAAAGCAAAAATCCTAAGTTCGAATAAATTCTTAGGAATCCACCTAGAGAAGTATTAGATTTAATAGTAACTATGGGGTCTGTTTTAAAATCTCTGTTAAAAATTTCCAGAATTTCTGTACGGAAGAAATAGATACACGTTCATCGGGAGAGTGTGCACCTAAAATTGTAGGACCAAAACTTATCATATCCATTTCTGGATAGTTTTGCCCAAGAATACCACATTCAAGACCCGCATGGCAAGCCACTACCCTAGCCTCCTCGTGGAACAAATCCTGATATATTCCCTTAGCAACCTTCAGAATTTTGGAATTTGTATTTGGGTTCCATCCTGGATAGAAACCACTAAAAACTACATCAAAACCGGCAAGTTCAAAGGCTGATTTTAACGAATTTGCCAAATCCATTTTACCAGATTCTACGGAAGACCTAGTTAAACAACCAATTTTAATAACACCATCCTTTACCCGTACTTTAGCAATATTATTAGAAGTTTCCACCAAATTAGGAATGGATGCGCTCATCGCGTAAACACCGTTTATCGCAGCATAAATACCTGTTATAAATTTTCCTTGAGCGCCAAGTCCCATTACCTTTTTTGACGGTTTTACACTGGTAAAACTTATTTCCAAATCGGGCTCAACAAGTGCTAATTCATTCTTAATTTCGTCAGCAACCTTGGTAACCGCTGCTAAAAAGGAAGTTTCTTGTTTTTTAGCAACATTAAGCAAACAGGTACTTTCCCTTGGGATTGCGTTACGTAAGCTACCGCCGTACAAAGTTCCTATACGCATGTGAAAAGTCATGCCTGAATACAAAACCCTATTCATTATTTTATTCGCGTTCCCTAATCCTTTGTTTATGTCCATACCGCTATGGCCGCCCTTTAGGCCGTTTACAACAATATGAAAACCTACATCGCCATGAACGGACGTTTTCTCATTATACACCCTAGTAGCAGTAACATCTACTCCACCTGCACATCCTATATCAATTTCATCATCCTCTTCCGTATCTAAATTTAGTAATAATTCCCCTTTAAGAATACCACTTTTTAGACCAAACGCGCCTGTCATTCCGGTTTCTTCATCAATAGTAAACAAAGCTTCTAAAGGTGGGTGTGCAATATTCGTACTTTCTAACAGCGCCATAATCGCTGCTACACCCATTCCATTGTCTGCACCCAACGTCGTACCCTTTGCCTTTACCCAATCGCCATCCACGAACATTTGAATTCCCTGTGTATCAAAATCAAAATCCGTTTCCGAATTCTTTTGGTGTACCATATCCAAATGGGATTGTAGCGTAACCATTTTCTTATGCTCCATACCAGATGTAGCAGGTTTCCTTATAATGACATTACCAACTTCGTCCTCAAATGTTTCCAGCCCCAAGGCCTTTCCAAAGTCCTTGGCAAAAGCAATAACACGCTCCTCCTTTTTGGAAGGTCGTGGCACGGCGTTGAGCTTGGAAAAATTGGTCCAAACGGAATTAGGCTGCAATTCTGATAGTTCTTTGTTCATAGCAATAAGTTATCAATACCAAAAATACTACCAGAAAAAGGATTTCGCTATTTTTGAAGCAATGAAGATGAACTTAAAGACAGGAATAGCCCTTTCCCTAATTCCGCAGATTATTCTAGTAAAATGGCTTGGCTCCCATACGGATTGGATAGAAACGTATTACAGTAATGGCATCTACCCGCTAATCTCTAATTTTTTTCGGCTATTGTTCGGATGGATTCCTTTTTCCGTTGGGGATATTCTGTATACTTCCTTGGTTATACTTGCCCTTGGTTATGTATATAAAAATGGGCGTAATATCTTAAGAAACAAACTAGGGTTTTTAAGAGATTTGGTCATGGTACTCTCTATTGCTTATTTTACATTTCACTTTATGTGGGGTTTCAATTATTATAGGGAACCCATAGCGGCGAAGTTTCAATTGGAAGAGACTAAAGATTACCAAGAACTAGTTGATTTTACAAAGGAACTCATTAAAAAAACAAACGAAATCCAAATACAAATTACTAAAGACACGGCAGAACGTGTTAATATCCCTTATTCTCAAGAGGAACAGTTTAAAATGGTTTTGTCTGGTTATACTCAACTTTCCAAAAAACATCCATTTTTAGCATATCACCAAACTAGTATAAAAACTTCGTTGTTCAGTAAAGCATTAACCTACATGGGCTACGCTGGATACCTTAATCCCTTTACCAATGAGGCTCAGGTAAACGCACTGTTACCTGATTTTAGATTTCCAGTTGTAACTGGCCATGAAATAGGACATCAACTTGGTTATTCCGCAGAGAACGAAACTAACTTTATTGGTTATTTAGTTACGGCGAACCATAATGATTTATATTTTAAATATACGGCCTATTCTTATGCTCTTGGCTATTGCCTTAATGATGTACGAAGGGGCGACACAGCTATTTTTGATGCATTAATAAAGGAGCTCAACGGTGGTGTAAAATTGAATTTTCAAGAAATGTCCCTCTTTTGGAACCAATATGAAAATCCACTAGAACCCGTTTTTAAATCGATATTTAATTCGTTTTTAAAGGCGAACAATCAAGCACAGGGAATACAGAGCTACAATGCGGTAGTCTCGTTATTGATTGCCTATCACAAGCAATATCCGTTGTGAAAATTAAACTCAAGTTAATTTAAGTATCCGAGCTGCATAATTAGTTGTGAATCAAAAGTTTCATACGCTTATCTTCTATAGGGGTTTTTCATAATTATAGACTGTATCCCGCACATTTCATAACTAGCATCTTCATCCTGTTAAAAATTGCCAAAAAAATAATGGTTACCGCAACAATCGGTACTTTTAGAGAGACTAATACAAACTGACTTAAAATGAAAAAAAGTATGCTAACGCTATGCCTTTTCTGGTGTAGCGCATTTTTATTTGCACAGGATTACTTTCCTGAAAACGATGGGGTAAAAGCCAACAACAACAACTACACCGCATTTACGAACGCCAAAATTTTTATCACCCCTACGGAGGTAATTAACAAGGGAACTTTATTAATTCAAAATGGCAAAGTGATTACCGTTGGAAGTTCTGTTAACCTTCCGGCGAATACGGTAGCGATAGATTTGGAAGGAAAATCTATTTACCCATCTTTTATTGATGTGTACTCCAAGTTTGGCGTAGAACAACCAAAACGAAAGCCAGGTGGCAGACGCTCGCCACAATATGATGCTGAACGTGAAGGATATTACTGGAACGACCATATTATGCCAGAAAATGATGCCATTGGTAAATTTAAGTACGATGACAAATCGGCTAAAGAACTAAGGAATGCTGGTTTTGGTGTAGTCAACTCCCACATACATGACGGTATCGCAAGAGGAACAGGTGTCTTGATTGCACTTAACGGCAAAGGATCAGATGCCAATAGGATATTGGACGACCGGTCTGCACACTATTTTTCTTTAGATAGAAGTGTACTTAAAAGTCAGTCCTACCCTACCTCGCTAATGGGCACACTTGCCTTGTTAAGACAAATGTATAGCGATGCCGATTGGTATGCCAAAGGAAACGCTGTTACCAAAGACCGCTCATTGGAAGCATTGAATGCAAACAGCAGTATGGTTCAGATATTTGAAGCAAAGGATAAGGGACACGCGCTTAGAGCTGATAAAATAGGAGATGCCTATGGTATACAATATACCATTCTAGGTGGTGGAAATGAATTTGAGCGTATAGCAGAAATTAAGGGGACAAATGCCAAATACATTATCCCTATAGATTTTCCAGAGGCCTATGACGTTTCAGACCCGTACCAAGCAGGATATGTTTCCTTAAAGGATATGCGCTTCTGGAACCAAGCACCATCCAATCCAAAAGTATTGGCAGAAAATGGGGTTACATTTTCCCTTACACCGTACGACCTAAAATCGATTTCTAAATTCAAGGAAAACCTAATGAAGGCCATTTCTTATGGCCTATCAAAAACTAAAGCGCTGGAGGCCCTAACCACGGTTCCTGCAGAAATTTTAGGTAAAACAGGCAAAATAGGCTCTTTAAAGGCAGGTGCTTATGCTAATTTTCTGATTACCTCTGGAGATATTTTTGATAAATCCACTACCCTCTACGAAAACTGGGTACAAGGAACTCAAAACATCATTAATAATAAGGATATAAAAGATATCCGTGGTGACTATACATTGGCGCTACAAGGAAAATCATTCGACGTTTCCATTACAGGAACTACTGCGAAACCTAAAGTAGAGATTAAACAGGATACTATAAAATTGAAATCCAAATTAGCCTATACAGACCAATGGATACAATTGTCCTTTGCTACTGACGAGGGTGAAAAGTCATATCGTATGACCGGAGCTGTAACAAAAGATTCGGATAATCTTTCCGGTAGGCTTGTGCTACCTGATGGTACCGATAGCTTTTTTACAGCCATTAAAAAGTCGGGCTTTGAGGAAAAGGACAAAAAGGAAACCGATGCTGATACGCCAAAGGTTATGCCGGTTACGTTCCCCAACGTGGGTTATGGCTACGCCTCTATACCACAACAGGAAAATGTACTGTTTAAAAATGCCACAGTTTGGACCAGCGAGGCAGACGGAATTCTTGAAAACACCGATGTACTGGTTAAAAACGGAAAGATTTCTAAAATTGGAAAAGACCTAAGTGCAGGTGGTGCCAAGCTTATTGATGCTACTGGAAAACACCTAACCGCAGGTATTATAGACGAACATTCCCATATTGCAGCTTTGGCTGTTAATGAAGCTGGACACAACAGTACAGCAGAAGTTAAGATGGAAGATGTAGTAGATCCTGAGCATATGGGAATTTATCATTCCCTTGCCGGTGGTGTAACGTCACTTCAACTACTGCATGGTTCTGCAAACCCAATTGGTGGTCGTTCTGCCATCTTAAAGTTAAAATGGGGCGAAGAAGCGGACGGACTTATTTATGACAATTCCCCTAAGTTTATCAAATTTGCATTGGGAGAAAATGTAAAACAGTCCAACTGGCAAAGCTTTTCCCGTTTCCCTCAGACCCGTATGGGTGTGGAGCAGGTGTTTATGAACTACTTCCAGCGCGCTAAAGAGTATGACACCAAAAAGAAAAACGGACAGCCGTACCGCTATGATGAGGAAATGGAAGTATTGGCAGAAATCATCAATGGCGAACGCTTCATCAGCTGCCACTCGTATGTACAGAGCGAAATTAATATGATGATGAAAGTTGCCGAAAAATTCGGTTTTAGAGTAAATACTTTTACGCATATTTTAGAAGGCTATAAAGTGGCTGATAAAATGGTAGAACATGGCGCAGGTGCAGGAACATTTAGCGACTGGTGGGCCTATAAGTTTGAAGTCAATGATGCTATTCCTTACAATGCAGCTATCATGCAAAAACAAGGCGTAACTGTAGCTATTAATAGTGATGACCGTGAAATGATTAGAAGATTAAACCAAGAAGCAGCCAAAACGGTTAAATATGGTGGCATGACGGAATTGGAAGCTTGGAAAATGGTTACCATTAACCCAGCTAAGCTCTTACATTTAGATGAGCGAACGGGAAGTATCAAAGTAGATAAAGATGCTGATCTGGTATTATGGTCCGGTCACCCCATGTCCATCTATACCAAAGCGGAACAAACGATGATTGAAGGCGTAACCTATTTTGACCTGGAAACGGACAAACAACAGCGAACTAAGATTAAAAAAGAACGTAACGATTTGGTTAAAATGATGCTGAACGAAAAAGCAGGTGGTAAAAAGACACAGGCTCCAAAACAAAGTGTAAAACGGGATTTTACCTGTGATAGCCTTTAATCATTCCAATCTAAAAATAGTAGCAAAATGAAAAAATACATATTTATACTTGCGGCGGTACTGCTTTCCTTTAATGGAATAGCACAACAAACTCCTGCTGCCAAACAGACAGAAGCTATCTCTATAGAAGGTGCCACAGCGCATTTGGGAAATGGTGAAGTAATAGAGAATTCTCTCATTATGTTCGAAAACGGAAAACTGACTTTCGTTGGAGATGCTAAGATGAAAATAGCCCGTACCGGAAAAGTAATAGACGCTAGCGGCAAACACATCTACCCAGGATTTATAGCCCCTGCTAAAACCTTAGGATTAATAGAAGTTGAAGCAGTTAGGGCTAGTGATGACTCAGATGAAATTGGTGACATCATCCCACATGTACGTAGTCTAATTGCATACAATGCAGAATCCAAAGTAGTGGAAAGCATGCGACCTAATGGTGTATTAATAGGCCAGATAGCTCCAGAAGGTGGCCGTATATCGGGAACTTCTTCTATTGTACAGTTTGATGCTTGGAACTGGGAAGATGCAGCTATTAAAGTAGATGACGGTATTCACCTAAACTGGCCACGTAGCTTTAGACAAGGCAGATGGTGGGCAGGAGAAGAACGTGGTTTTAAGCCAAATAAAGAATATGCCAAACAAACTGCTGCGGTAGTTTCGTTTATGGTAAACGCTATTGCATACGGGAAGACTAAGTCAAAAGAACTAAATCCAGCTTATGCAGCCATGAAAGGTATTTTTGATGGTTCTCAAAAACTCTATGTGTATGCAGATGGAGAACGCGAAATTATTGATGCGGTAAACACGCTAAAAGCAAATGGCGCAAAAGAAGTTGTTTTGGTGGGCGGGTACCATGCCTATAAGATTACCGATTTTCTTAAGAAAAACGACATTCCTGTATTAGTGCAGTTTACGCATAACCTACCTTCATTTGATGATGATGATTATGATTTACCCTACAAGCTTCCTAAATTATTGGTAGATGCGGGATTATTGGTAGGGCTCCAAAATAACGGAACCTCTAATTTTCAAACCAGAAATCTACCTTTCTATGCAGGGCAAGTAGGACAACAAGGCTTGGACAAAGAAAAAGCCTTGCAATTGATTACTGGTAATACGGCTAAGATATTAGGTATAGATGCGGATTATGGCACCTTGGAAACTGGTAAAAGCGCTACCCTATTTGTATCTAAAGGAGATGCTTTAGATATGCGTGGCAATCAATTAACTCACGCTTTTATAGATGGGCGAATGATTTCTCTAGAAACCCACCAAACAGAACTTTGGAAACGCTACTCAGAGAAGTACGAAGGAAAATAAATCTAAATGTTGTAAAAAAGCCTGGCACTTGCCAGGCTTTTTTTATACTATAAACTTTCCTAATAACAATTTAGAACTATACTTTAGAATTTTCCTCCAAAAAGGCGACGCTGAAAAAGTAGTGGACGATTTCATACAGTCCCCAGAGCGAACTAAACTTAGGGGCACTAAAGGATTACTTACCTAACTTCCCACCCAGATACGCCATAGGAATATAAGCCATTGCTAAATCCAACGCCGTAAACCATGCAGGCCCACCCAACATAAAAATATTAATGCTGCCTCCAATCAAGAAGAACACACCTATGATTAGGGCCATGGTCATTTTCCGTGTTGCCGCGATTTTAACGGCAACAAATGCCCCAACCAAAGTGCCCAAAGCATGGGCTAAAAATGGAAAAATAAAATGCTGGGGTTCAAATAAGTGCATGGTCGCTTTAAGACCTTCCATGGTGGTGATGTCCCCACCTTCTGGTGGCGGAATAATAGAACCGCTGATCATTACAATACCCATATTTACGATACTCCCTACAACAAGGCCGGCTACGACCGATAGCACATTTTTTAAAATTGGATTCATGAGTTTATAAGTTTGGTGATTGGTTGTTTGCTACAAGATAATCATAATCTACTTATTTTCAAATGGTTAATCTAAACACCATAACAAAACAATGCCATACCACAGCAAATAAGCTAGCTATATACCTACCCCCAAAAGCCCTCTTTTGTTGATACTCCATCTATTTTCTTAAGCACCTTACAGTTTACGATAAGGCAATACCCTAGATAGGTTTTAACTTTGATTACTGAACTAAGTACATAATTCCCAAATCATTTTTGGGAAGAGTGGTATTTCAAAAAAAAATATACGTACCAGCACCTATATTCCTCTAATTTCGCAGATAAATGTACCATGGTACCTTTATACAATTGTTAGCAACGATTTTGAGACAAGACCTCAAATTAAAATCGCAAAATAGCATTAACTAAGTAGGGTTTAAACAACTACTAGTTGTTTATAATTAAAACACGTAAAATGAATACGAAAATCAGAAAATTACTATTAGTTTGTTCTTGTTCCCCTTTGTTAATGTCTGTTCTATGTGAAAAAGAAGATGACTTTAGTTCTTTAATCTATCCGGAAACTAAAGTAACACTTTCTGAAGGTCCTATATTTTCAACGAATGACACCCTTTGGATTTCAGGCGAAGTAACTACGATGCTATTCGATGAAATAGCACAAGACTCTATTCTAAATACGAATGGAGCAATAAATACTACCATAAGTGTACTGCGCTTAAAACCTGCTGATAGAAATAGCAATACCGTTGAAGCTATAAATGAATTTGAATTGGTTACTCGTATTGGAAGTATTGACTTAGGTGTCTGTCCTGAAGCAGAACTAATAGCTAACGGGCCACGTACAGAAAATGGGAAGACCTACCGATATGAAATAGGTCTTGTTCCAAAAAATACGGGTGATTTTGCACTAAATTGGCTTTTGGGTGCTGACCTTAAAAACAATAACCTGAATTTAGAAATCTTGGAAAAATATCCTATTAACGGAGACATAAACCAACTTGGATTAACTAAATGCGGAATAACATCAACCAAAATAGATCTGCGTGAATCTAAAGATGAATTCTTTTTTACTGTAGAATAGCATAAAACGTGCCCATAGCGTTCTCTATGCAGTCGTTTAAAAAGAGTACATAACAGAAATTACTAAGTACACCACAAGAACATCAGCATTAACAACAATAACTATGCAGTACTCAAAAGAGGTTATACATTTACGGTGTAATTAGCTACAAAAACTTTTCATTTTCATATAGTGTTCTCGTAAAAGAGTCCAGTCCAAAAGACTGGACTCTTTTTAGTTTTGGTCTTTTCCTACCAACTACAAAATGAGGAATACCTATCTCAACGTATTTTGCTTATCATTTTTTATTTGGTTTTGTATCTTGGTGGTATAAAATAGAAATATACGTACTGGCAACTATATTCCTATTATTTGGAGGATAAGTGTACCATGGTATGTTTATACCATGGTTATAGGTAACATAAAAAAAATGAAAATGAAAGATTCAAAAAAAATATATAGTGCACTATTTTTTATCGGCAGTTTACTTGCTATGAGCTGTAATGAGGAACCTATGACACCAATTAAATTGGCCAACGGTGTTCTTGAAGAATATAAGCAACATAGTTCAATCTCCTATGATATTGACTATCAAATAAAACACTTTAATCAAACACAGGACACAACCGAAATAAAGGCAAAGGTTGAGTTAATACGAGAAACCAATGATTCCATTTTTGGTGGATATATCTGGATAACAACTGACTCTGTATCATGGTACTACAATACTGAATCATTATACATGATTTATCATGCAATGAAAAAGATAACCAAATATCCTAAGAAGAAAACATCACCAATATCCGGTCATGTGATTGACGCCACTCATAGAACTTACTTTTTAAAACCTAATAGACTAATAAAAGGTATCAATAATCCAGTTACTTCAGTCACACTGACAGAGGATAGAATATCCAACAGGGATACATGGAAAGTCAACTATAAAATTGAAGATAATGGTGATGTCACGAACTCAGGGAAGAATATATGGATAGATAAAGAAAGTTTAACTGTACCTAAAATAAATTATTATGCCGATTCTCAGGGAGAAAATCAATACAATCAATGGGATATTAAAAATGTATCATTTAACAAAATTACGAGAGATGATTTAGAAAAAAGACTTTCAAGTTTCATAGAAATATATGAAATGGAAGAATACAAAGAAGAAGTCAAAAACCAATTTATGACTCTAGCCAATGGAACAACAATTCCCAATTTGCAAGGTGTAATATATACAGATAAAACCAAGATTAAATTGCATGATTACCTTGACAAACTTACTTTATATGACGTTTGGTACATGGATTGCCCACCCTGTATTAAGGCAATCCCTCACCTAAATGATTTGTATAAAAAGTATGGTGATATGGGACTCAAGATGGTTGGTCTTAACCCGCTCAATAATAATGAAAAAGATATAAAACGAATGCCTAATTTTTTAGGTTATAATAAAATAGACTATCCGATTGTATTTCTAGATCGCGTAGAAAGTAAGCAACTACAAATCCAAGTATATCCGACTTTCTATTTAGTGGATCACGAAGGCAAAATATTGCACAGTGGAATTGGTTTTGATGAAGAAAAGGCAAAATATTTGGATGCACAATTAAAAGAATATTTAACAAAGTAAGTTGTACCCTATAACATTAGATAAGAAGTAATAGCTCCTTGGTCACTGCTACTCTTATCCAAATCGTTGGTAGCAACGAAAATAAACACAAAATGAAAAACCCTAAAACAAATATATTTATTACAATTTTCTTTCTAATTTCTATCGGTTCCTTTTGTCAACAACAAATAAGTCTTTCAGATAAATTCCAAAATAAGAAAATAAAGGTCGTGAATCGTATAATATCGCTGTATGGA
>RCNB010000668.1_pt1 | contig 22478 bp, 18 predicted proteins | sample 2041321 | NCBI WGS metagenome assembly RCNB01 (sample SAMN09708232, study PRJNA481090) | Marine sediment metagenome, whole genome shotgun sequencing project. | reverse complement strand
GGTCCGGTAATAATAGAAATTCTTAGAGATGATGATAGTTTAGATGAAACAACCGAAGATGCAATAAGAGAAAATTTATTTACATTTATTGAAGCCAAAAAGATTGTAGTAGATTGGTTTACAAGTAGGGCAGAAAAGATTGATAAGTTAACTGAACCAGAATATCTAAAAATAGCAGAACAAATAGGTGAAGAATCATCATTTCAAGATAGGATGGCAGTTGGCTGAGTGTCCTAACTGTGGTTTTGATTTAAATGGTACGTTTAATATATCTTCAAAAATACAAATGTTATTTAATAAGAGATCAACAAGAGCAAGGGAAAGTATAAAGACAATTATTCGTCTCACTAAACAAACCTTTCCAGTACGTCCTAAAGACGTGTATCATTTCTTATTAAGAATCAAAGATGTTCCTGATAATATAATTGTATTTACTATAAATAGATATTTTAAACAGAAACACTATGAATCAAAACCTATCAATTATTTAGCTGCAATCATAAAAAACCATAATGAAAACTTAGATAAACTAAGAGAAGTCGAACGCAAGAGGTTCGGTAGCAAACCACCAACAAGGGAGATATAATGTCAGTAAAAACCAATGTAAATTTAATGGGTTCAAGAGTAAGAGTTATCCGTGATTATATCAATGGAAGTACAATGTTAACTTCTGATTGGGGAATTGTTCAGAGTACAAATAAGGTCGGAACTGTAACTGTTAGGGATAATCACGGTAGTTCTTGGTCATTTAGGAGAACTGATTTAATTACTTGTGAGCAAACTCCAGCAGATATTAAAAGTATTATCAAAAAACTTGAAAATGATATAAAAGAAGAAAAGTTGAAATTAAAGTTTATCAATACATCAGGATTTGATGTATTTGATGAAGATCAATTCCGTGTTTGGAAAGCCCTGGATGTAATTGAAGGTACTAAGGACCGGAAAGTAAAGGTAGAGGAACTTACCAAGTTACTAAAATAAGGAGAATATAAATTAGTACACCTACTAATACTGATGCTGAAGAGAGTGTATTAGGAGCTATTATGACTGATCCTACCATATTTGATAGGGTACAGTCGTGGATAATAAATCCAGATGCATTTTGGATAGTAAAGCATCGTAAAATCTGGAAAGCAGCACAAGAACTGAATCGCAATGGAACGAAACCAGATATGATTAGTTTAAACGAAAGATGTCGTCAGAAATATGGTGATGAAATTGATATAGGTTTTTTAATGGGATTACAGAGAAAATATATAGAGACAGCCGACATAGATAATCATGCTGCAATTGTATGGCAAAATCATTTAAAACGTGAAGTAGGTAAAATAGGTAAAGCTCTTGAAGAAGCAAGCAAAAAGAATGATGGTCAGATTGGTGACCTATTAATAAAACATCAAAGATACGTAGAAGATATATTTAATCTACAACCTAATAGAGACAAAACTATTGGTAAAATCCTTGATGAAGCGAATAAAGCTATAAAGGAAGGCTCCAACATTATTGAATTTGGTATACCGTTTTTAGATCATTCAGCAGGTGGAATGACACGAGGAGAACTAACTGTTCTTGGTGGTAGGCCTGGTCACGGTAAGACAACATTGATGCTTAACATAGCTAAATCATTGATTAATCAAGGTTTACGAGTATTAATATTTAACCGTGAAATGACAAATATTGAATCCATAAAGAAATTAATGGTAATGGAATCTCGATGGTTGAAGTATACTGATTTAAGAAAGCGTAATATTGCTCAAGAAGTATTCGATGAGGTTGATAAATTACATCCTAAAATCAAGAAAAAGTATGATCAATTGAAGATGTATGATGATCTTCGTGACCTTGATGCTTCCATAAGGGAGATAAAAAGGTTTGAGCCGGATGTATTTATTGATGACTATATACAACTAACAAGAGTAAACAACGCTGGGAAACGTGATAGAAGATTTGAAATTGAAGATATTATGCAAGATTATAAGTGGATAGCAAAGAAAACAAAGTCTAGCGGTCTCTTAGTCTCACAATTAAACAGAGAGGTAGAGAAAAGAATTGATCAAACACCCACCATGGGTGATTATGCCGAAGGTGGTACAATTGAACAATTATCTGAAAACTGTTACTTTGTATTCTATGGCTATAGCTTTGATCCAAAAGAATATAGTCCATTCCAAAATGAGATTATAGTCAAGAAAGCAAGATATGGAAAAATTGGATCTTATATAACTAGATTTGATGGAGATAAATGCGAATTTAAGAATTGGGAGAATGCAAGTTGAAAGCACATCTCTACCATGATGGAAAATACTCTCTAATTATTGATGACAATACCGTGGTACTTCATAATTATGTTAAGGATACTAAAAGAAAAATATGTGCTTGGGCTTCTTATCACAAACAGAGTACACAAGGTAGACCTCATATTACCATAAAGAGAGAAGACGTAATAAAAATTGGAAAATTAAACTTTATAACCATTAACTGGTATGTATTATCATGGATATTGAGACTTAATAGATGTGATGGTAACATAGCTGTAAGTTTATGCGGTAAAACTAAATTATTTAACATGAAAATGGTGCTTAAATCTGGATTAATTAATTATATTAACAATGAGAAAGTATTTATTGGAACATGTTTCCTACCATTAAGTTACTTTCAAATGTATAAAGGAAGGAATGCCTGATTTAGTTATTAGTAAATTTCCATATATTATATCTAGAAGAATAGACAGTCAACTAATAAGGATAAATAAATTGAAACTCGAACTAGAAGTCATGGCTATGGAACTGAGAAATCTGAAAGAGATAATGATTAGTATTAATAACGATCAGTTAGACTTATTTAAAGAATGATGAAACTTGACATAGGAGTTGATATTGATGGGGTGGTACGTGATTTGTACCATCCCTTAGTATCAAGGTTCAGAAAAGAGATTCCTAAAGGTTGGATAAATGATCCAGAAGTATGGGAACAGTATGATATATCACACGAGAATTCATTGGGTAGTTATATACTAAAATACTGGTTTGAAGAATGGGCTTATGATTTATACAATATGGCTCCTGCCTATGAAAATGCAATAGAAGATTTGTACGATTTAAGGTTAGATGGACATAAAATACATCTTATCTCTGCACAACCTAATAAGGATTGTGAGGTATATACTACATCTTGGTTGAAAACAAATCTTGTACCATATGATTCTTTGCATTATATTCAAGAAAAATGGCGTGTATCATGTGATATATATGTCGATGATAGTCCAGAACAATTAATTGAATATTCTGATCATAAAAAGTATGCTATAAAATACAAACAACCTTGGAACAAAGACGCAAATGTAGGAATGGCAAGTGTTTCTAGACTAAAATACGCACCGGAGGCTATATGGTATCTAATGGATTGACTAGAGATCTAATGAGAGAAGTTTATGATAAAGCTTTTTTCTTATTAGTTACAGTAAAACCATTTAAAAAGAAACAACCAGAGTATGCTAGATTTAATTCTAAAGACAGTAAATTGAGTATGACATATACTGTTTGGGATGATTTAATAGATATATTTTATAATGATAAACTTGTATATCATACCAATATGTATAAGCGTAGGCTATTAACAAAAGATACTGGTTGGTTGGATAAATTAAGGGAAGAATATGAAAAACATTTTAGATTATATAAATCTAAAAATCAGTGAATTAAAAACTGATGTAAAAAAGAATAAACATAAAATTTATACAGATCCTACTGTAATAGTGATAATAAGTGCTCAACTTGCAGTATTAGAGGACATCAAAGGAAAGGTGGAAAATGAAATCTCAGATGATAACAATAGAAGTTGAAAATAAGAATTTAATAGTTAAATTTTATACATCTTCTAATGCAGATAAACCATATGCAACAAATATTCATCCATTTGTAAAACTTAGCGAAGTATACATTACCTGTTTACAGGAAATTAAGAAAGCTTATGCTAAGTTACTTTTACCACATTTAATTATGATGTTAACGTTGGGTGAAAATGACGATTAACCAAGGTTCAGCCAACCGAGAAGGGTGGGTGGGACTTTATATCTTGCTCACCTTTTTTAAAGGAAAAACATAATGACATTTAAAGATGTATTTGAGAAACTTAACTTAGAATTAGCTAATATAACTGTGTGTTTAGATTTTATATCATTAGTAGTAGATACGAAAGGAGAATATGAACCTAATTGTAAAGAAATAAAATTCAGCTTAGATGACCTTACTAATAAAAATATATTAACAGACAAGTTAAGAAATGGACAATATGCAGATTGGAGAGCTTCAATTAGTTTTGATTATAAAACTCCGAAAGACAAATTTAACCATGAATTATTTGGTTTCAGACTTGTACCATATTATTCTTTATGTTCTACATTAATCTATTCAATGCCAAAAACAATGGCAAATATAATACAAAATTTACCAGAACTAAAAGAATCTTCCTCTCATTATACTGCATATCAAAGAGCAAAAAATATCGATAACTTAATAAATTGGGCAGAAGTATTAATGATGAGGGCTACTTTTAGATGGTTGAGAAATTATACATACACAAGAGTATTACATAGTGTAGCAGGTGATAACGATAGAAAAGGCTATGTATTCCATAATAACCCTTTATTCAAATTGACCTCAGAACACACAAATATTAGAACAACAAATTGCATAAGGGAATATGAATGTATTCTTACAGAGGAATTCTGTCCAGAACCAGAGAAACCAAAGTTAATAAAAGAGATAGAAGAAAAAATAGTAAGCACTACTTTTCGTGCTACTGCTACGGGTACGGGTCCTCTACACTGGTAAGTAATTTTCCATAAAATAAAGGATGTACTACAGAAAAGATCAGTGAACAAACGCTAAAAACGATGAGAGGGTGGTGTCCTGTGTAGGAAAAGATCGCTGCTACAAGGAACCCCAATCTCCATAGTTTAAAAAAATGCCATCCGTCAAATAAGGCGGGTGGTATCTGTAGTATTCTCTGTAACCATGTACAATATATGGTTGGGAAGCCTACGGGTTGTAGGAATATTTTCCTACCGTCACTTGGATTGCCGTTAACATACTTACGGCGCCAATCATGACGCATAAATTCCCAACCTTTAAATATTGACCTCTCATAGTGATGATAAATCGTATCTTGTATATCATCTACCAAAACCGAGAGTGTCCAAAAGATATAAACCCACACAATGTCCCCTTTTTAACCAAAAAAGCCCTTAGAATCCAAATGTGGATGTTTCAGGGCTATTTTAGGAGGTAAACTCAATGAAATTGTTTTAGAGCGATTGGTCTAGTCTTTTCCTAAATGGAATAACTTTATCATATAATTTTTCGAGGTCTAAGACATCGTATACATTATGTTCGTATATGTAATCTAAGGCCTCTTTATTACCTTGCATGGCTTTCATCCAATGTTTCCACTCTACCATTGTTTTATCAGAATCTCCTAAGAGGAACTCACATGCCACTTTGAGAGAATTTCTTGTAAGCTGGAACTTATTTCGGATGAGGTAGTAGAGATCAATATGTATATTTTCCCCGTAAGCAGGATAATCCATCCCGTGATGTACCGCCCTTGTCCTGATAAAGGGGATATCAAAACGAGTACCGTAATAAGTAACAAGTATATCAAATTTCCGAATGTCAGATACAAGAGATGTAACCACAGCCTTATCCATATCATCAGAAAACAACTCCTTTTTTGTTATTACTCTGCTTAATACCTCATCACTCTTGCCATCCTTGATACAATAAGAATATATAATACCCATATTAGCTTTAAGATTACTAGTTTCTATATCAAGGAAACCAATATTACCGTATTCAGGGTTCTCATCAAGATAACAATTATAGTGTTCAATATATGTGTGTCCATGCCTACATCGATGACTACCAAGCCATACGATTTCTTTCTTCTTTAACCTATGTACAGGTGCTATAGCCATTCAAGATACCTTGCATATACTACCAAAGAAATAACTATTGCAACTATAATAAATATAGTTCGTGCTTTTAACCTACTCATTTCTTTACCTCCATTATGTGTCCTATTCGATTTAACTTTGTTGTACAATCATCACCCTGCCAGTCTTTCTGCTTTAATTCCCTAGAACATGTCTCTTTCCATAATAGAAAGAGGGCATTAGTTGCCATATGTGCTAGATGTGATAATTTGCTTTCAGAATCTATATCTTCACCTCTCCGCCAAGCCGCCATATGTCTCATCATGGCTGCTAAGTATCTATTGTTAAAATCTGGTGTTGATTTCCAACCACTTTCAAGATGCTTACTACATCCATAAGTTAAAACTTCTGCAATTTTTTCGATAGCTTCATATGGAAGTAAATCCCACATGATTTTATCATTATCTGGTTTGTATTCATCACCTCTACTCATTGTTACCTCCCTATCATAATATACGAAAAAACAAGGAGATAATCAAGGTAAAAATCTTACTCAATGAACTCCTGATACACCCACATCGAAGGCCAGGTCAGGAATACAGGTAAGAATAGTCGCATAATATCGAATAACATCTCATCACTACGTTCAAAGTTATCATCATCTGCATGAGCAAAGTATATAAGGTTGAATAAAAGTCTAAACATAATAGCAAGACCAGGATTTTCACCACCACGTATCATACTACCTATTTGACCAGACCATGAAGATCGTAAAAATTGTCTAAACATTGGTACTGCTTCAGCGGCTATAGTCAAACCAGTCATACCTACACGTGTAAGTAGAAATCTAACAGCTGCTATTGCATCGTGATCTGGCCCATCTTGAGTTATATCATATTTCTTTCTTCCATCTGCACCTTGTTTTATCAAGAATGAGGCTGCATCACGCAATCTATCCATACCATCAAAGAATCCCATACTACCAGAGGTCAATAACTTAAGTTGTCTATAATCATGCAACATTTGCTGTAATGGATAGGCTTTATATAGTCCAAAGTGAGCACCTAAACCTAAGAATGCATCTCCTAGGTAAACTGCTGACATACCAAACATAGAATTTGCAACACCCTCACGAGCTATTCTAACTGCTGTAGGTGAAAGAAACCTATTGTGAACTATAGTGGTAACAGAGAGTCCAGTTTCCTCGTCCATCACAGTATATGGAGTTGTTTCATCACTATCACCAAGTAAACCTTGTTCGTCTGCAGTCATCAAAGCCATAATAGCTGTCTGCCTACGCATTAACCGTTCACCACCAGTAAATGTAAAAATCTCAGTACCATATGTTTTAGGCCACCAACCCAATTTCCATGATATAAACTTTTTGGCTCTATCGTCAGCAACTTGTCCCATTAACCTAGTATATCTAGCAGCTGTTACTTCTTTATTATTATCTTCTTTCTTAGTTAACAAAAAATCAACGAAAGCTTCGCGTAAGGCTTTTATATTACGTCTTTCTTTCTCAGTCTTGTATTTACTTTCTTCAGCCTCAAGTTCATTAAGGTTTTTTCTAATCTTTCTACGTTCTTTATTAGTAAGAGTCTTAAGTCCTCTCTCAAGTTTCTCTTCCATTTCAGCCATACGTTTCTCTTTATCCTTAGTTCTCTTATATCTAGCATCTTCAAATTCATTAAGAAACTTATCTAATTCAGGCATACCATTTTCAATAAAACTTTTACGACTTTTTCTAGTCATGTTTAAAAACCTGGCAAACTTAAAAGTTGGTATTTGAATTGGCAATAGTGGAATTTTGTAAGTACCAGCATCACGCCATGTTAAATCTACAGTATCAGCCATATGATCCATGAACATATTGATAACTTCATCAGTACCAGCATTGTCGATAACAGCCATCCACTTGGCTTTGCTAGCCGTACTATCTAAAGCCTCGCCAGATTGTCTCCATTTATTTACACCAAAAGAAATAACGTCATTAATAATCTGAGTTCTATTATTAAGAGCACCAGCTGAACCTAATAATGCTTGAGTAATAAGACCCTTGGTAGTTGTTATAAGTCTCATAGCACTTCTAGCTGTCCATGTATTACTTCCAGGTAGCTTATTTAAGAATTTTGCAAATCTTTCATTAGATATGTCTATACCGTGAACCTTTGCCATTGCTTGTGGATCAACAAACGAAACTCTAGTTCTGTTAATAAGCCAATCTATAGCATCAGCTTGGAATTCACCAGTTTTAATAACATTTTCCATAGTATCTAACATACCAATCATAAGCTTATTCTTTTCAAGACTATGAAATGTATTATGTACATACCTGTCAAACACATCTGACTCTCTACTACGCATAGAAGGATCAGCCCAGTTGGACCTATGTTGGGTATGAACAGCTTTCTCTGCTATGTTAACACTGGACCTTGGACCTTCTTCTCTCTTAAGCATAGCTTCTAAATCTTTTTCACGTTCGTCCATATGCTCACGCCTAGCCATAGTGAGATCAAACTGAGTTATCATCTTTTCTAATTCTTTGGCTTTCTTTAAATTATTATCTGCTACCTTTCCTGTCACGGGATCTTTTAACTTACTAAGATCCGTTAACATATCATCTCTTTGTGTTCTTAGCATAAAGGTAAGATCAGCATCTTCGTAAATAGTTGGAGAGAATATATTGCCACCACGCTTATCAGTATAACCCATCATTTTAAAGTGAGAGTTGGGCGTATGAACATTACCATCATTATCAATCCAAATACGGTTACCAATATCAAAGGTTTCTTGAAGTGCTTTCAATACTGCCGTAGAAGGCTCTTCACCCATGTAATTTGTTAACATAGTTTTAAGCTTACTGTTACCATCAGCATCTTCGTCTAACCAAACTTCCATTTTATCTTGTTCTCTTTGAGCATCTTTACTAATTGCCATACCTATTCTATCATATAAACCCCTTAAACCAACCACCATATGAGAGAGATCTAATCTATCTGGTGAAGAGACAGGAGTTTTCATTTGTGCTAATGACTTGTGTGGTTGATTTTCCATATAACTGTCTTTAGCATTTTCTCCAAAATACCAACCTCGATCCTTGCCACCCTCTATAAAATAACCTTTATTATTTTCACCACGTACAAATCTATCACCGAACGATCTATACTCAGATGCTTTGTAATACCCATTTCTGAACAAATTTTCAAATTTCTTTTCTTTAGTACCTACTAAAATACCACGAAGTTTCTTGTCATCCTTTATACCTTCAGTCTTTCTTTCTTCAAATTCGTCATAATAATAAACTCTTTTACCATTTTTACCTGGTTCTATATGTTGAATAATATATGCATTCCACTTTTTACCGTCATGTAACATAATATATCTAAACTTCCAACCATCCTTAGTTGTCATGCTATGTATTTCCTGCATGCCTTGACCTAAGTCTTTATCTTTTTCGTCTTTCTTAATTCTATGTGTTAACTCATTGATGTACCATGCTATCTCTTTTCTGTCTTCTTCGTCAACAGGTGTATCCTGCCATGTAACATGCCTAGTCTCTCCATGCATAACATTATCTAAATGTTCATAGGTATATTTATTTATAATAGCATTACCTATATCAACATTAGCCAACTCATTAGAAGAAATATATTCAAATGGAGTTTCTTTTAACGTTTCCTTTCCACCTAATATTCGCTTAATCTTATGGACTATTTCACCAGCTTCTCTAGTTTCTGAGCCATAGAAAACAATAGGTTTTCCCATATTATCACCGACACGTATACCATCCATAGCCCAAGATTTGTCAAACATACCCTTATGACTACCAACTATATTATCTATATAATCACGATATTTAGCCATTAGACCATTATATTCTGATCTATATGGAGATGTCCTATTCCTAGAAGTTTCACCAAGCGACACAACTCTCTTTGCGTAGTCATACAACTTGCCAAATGGGTCTGCTCTCATGGCAAATATAGCAACTGGCATATAGGCTCTCTCTATACCACTAAGAGCTTTACCAAGCCTAGTTTCATGTAATTTTATAAGGCCATTCAATATCTTATTAACAGCAATTATACGTCTTGCAGATATAGTTCTATCTACAGTATTATGCATAATTGTAGGAGTCTTGAGAAAGGTTTGTATATAATCCTGATACTGACGCATCTTATCCTCAACACTGTAATCAACAAAGCCTAACTTTCTAGCCATTGAAGTCATATGATTCATAAGAGATAGTCTTAATTCATTCCAAGATGCAAGTGCCTTCTTGTTTAACTTATCACCTTCAGCATACCATCTCTTAGCTTCTTCTTGAGTGCCCATGAATTCGTCTAACTTTAGATTAACATCAGATTCAAAGGCTCGTTGCATAGACTCTTCTTCGAAATTACTGTTGGTTGTCTCATCTTCAGACTCAACAGTATTAGTTACACTGTCATTATATTTTTTCCATAGTGTACTTACTGGCTTGAAGAGATCAGTTAAAACATTAGCTTCATCACCAGTCTTTGGACTAACCAAATCATTAACAGATTCAACATGTAAACCTTTCCAATAACCTTCAGCATAGATTTCTAGAACACTAGAGTCTAATAGTTGGATAGGAAGTAGTTTAAGTAAATTAAGAGTCCTACTGGTATATCTATTCTTCCCAGATGGATCTGGTATTAGTCCATGGAGAAAACTCACAGTTGCCCACTTTTGCATAAGAGGACTTAATTCACGAAATCGTTGACTGTGTTTGTCTATAAACTTAACAAAGTCTTCCGAGAAATCATGTCTAGTTATACTAACGTCTTTCCCCTTAGTCTCTTTCCTAAGTATACTCCTATATTCAGAGTAGACATTCTTCATAAATACTCTAACACTATGAAATTCTTTTAATGTAGCCTTTGGGTCTTTACTCTCTTCTACGGCTCTGGTTATTTGATCAAAAAGAGGCTTTATCCTATCACCCAACTCACGCTTACCGTACTCATGTGCCCATTTATTTCTATTATCAGAGTATTCAAACAACCTACCAGTAACGTTACCCTTAGCCCATTCTTTAGCAAATTGATACTGTCTACCTAATGCCATAGAGGATAACAGTTCTTCTGTAGGTGTAGTGAAGTGTATCATATCAAGACCACCAAATAGTTTCTTATTATCTCTTGTAAGAAGAGATTTGGCTGTCTCAGAGAAGATGTCTATTGTTTCTTGTTTTGTGAGCGGGACTTGTTTACCGTCGACATCTTTGTAGTTATGAGCATATATAGACTCACTGTTATCAAAGTTACCATTAAAATCAAGATTATTACCATACTTATCACGACCTTTCCTACGTCTACCGTAATTGATAGTCGTTTGGATAGCTGTCGCAACCGTTGAAGCAGCTTGATTAAATACATCTATATTAGACCATGTCCTAGTTTTTATGAAATCAAATAGTGTAACATTTGGTACTTGTAATACCGGTATCATGCCAATTAAGCCAAACTTTGCATTATCAACAGCAGCCTGGAGTAGCATAGAGAATTCATGCTCACGAGTAGTTCTGATGTGGTATTTGTCACCAACCGGAACTAGCTCTGCACTATTGTCTCTAATAAATTGATCTATCATTTCCTTATTCTTTTTAGAATAATCTAATTCCCAGTAATCCATTGTTGTTAATTCTTCTGGATCTAATGCTGAATAAGTTTTATTATCACCTCTTACCTTGAATGAAATACCCTTATTAAAAGCTACGTTCAATAAATTCTTAGCACTAACAATAATGCCCTGTGCACCTTCTACAGCCATGTTGTTGTTTATTTGCTGATGCCTATGTTGACGACTAGCCATAGTAGTGCCACTTAATTCTGTCTTAAATATCTTAAGCAAAACAGACTTGTTACTTTTCTTAAATTCGTCAGTCTGTTGATACTCAAGCATTCTATTTATAAGACCACTGTCATCTGTTATTCTCTCAAGGAATATAGTATCCCCATCATGATCAGCTTCGTGGACGTTCCAGACATCTTCAATAGATAAGAAAGCAGTCATACCATGGCTACCTTCGACCAGTCTTTTTATCTTTCTAGGTTGTACTTTTGCACCACTCTGAATAGGTTGCCTATGAACAAGTACCCAGAAATCATTTTCAGATAACCAGTCGTTAGCAAGTCTGATAGCTCTATGACCATCACCTCTTTTATACAACTCCTTTATTTTTAACCCTTCGTCCATCCGATCAAATACTTGATTGCGTAAGGCTAAGTTGTCAGATGAGACCATTATCTCGTCATTTGCAAGTTCCATACCAACGCTAGGCTTTATTAATAGTTTAGTTGCTATGTTCTTTTTGTATGGTCTCCCTTTCCAGAGTCCATCATTAAAGAATCTATTGTTAAGCATTGGAAGAATAAACTTCATAACACTAGCAAGATATAAAGCTTTACCGCTAGCTAACTGAGCATATCTCTGTAATTCTGGAGGTATTTCACCAGTAGTCATATCTCTAGCTACAAACTCACGAAAGGCTTTCGGATCTCCACTTAATTTAATCATTGCAGATATATAATCTACAGCCTTAAGGTTATAGTGATCTTTAATTGCCTTATATAATGCCTTACCCTCCTCAGAGACAAGCATCTTAGTAGTCACCATTAAGTCCCAACCGTTTATAGGATGTGCTCCTGTCGGTGAAGACTTGGCTGGAAACTGCATTACCCTCGTAGCGTTCTCAGGAAGAGTATGTATAGTATTAAACTCTTTATAGACACCGTCTTTATCCTTTAGTTCTTCATTCGTGGCCAGTCTATCGAACTTAGTTCCTTTGGCATCTACCCACGTATTCCCATCATACTGAGCGATTAACTTGTCGCCCTCATAAACTTTCATACCTCTGAATGGAATCATTTCCATCATTTTAAAGGCAGCATAACCTTTATCATTAAGTGTTCTTATTACAGTCTTTATATTGTTAGTATTAATACCTGAACCCTTGGAGAGTCTCTTCATATAGTCTAATGAGGTCATCATCCAACCGTCCCAAGCATACTCATTGTCCTCTTTCATATGACGGACAGTTTCTTCGATACCATTCTTATCAGGTGCAGTAAATCTAATATTCTTACCCTTAACGTTTACTATCATTATAGAAGAGTCACCTATGCCACGTACAACAATGCCCTTAGCTAAGTCAAGCTTTAATCTTTTAAAACTCTCAGCTACATTTTCCTCACGTAAGAGATACTCATTACCCTTAGCTTTCTTTAGCGTTTCATGGGCACTTATAATCTGAGCTGGAGAATTAACTTCACCAATTTCATAGTCGTCAAGCATTGCAGTTTGCTGTATCTCAGTCATACGCTTCTTGTCGACTTCATTCTGAACGTAAACTTCAAATTGTTTCTTAGTATATCCTTCATATTTGTTCGGAGCCAATGAAAGAACTAGTTGACTGTTATCACCCTGAGTTTCCGCAAGTACGCTGAATAAGATAGATTCGCCACTGGGTTTGCCATCTTTATTAAATTCAACTTCACTAAGATATATCTCAGAGAGCTTCTTCTCAATCTGTCTTATTAGATCAGTAGACAGTTGTACTTTTCCTTGCTCAAAGACATCCCCCTCTACACCTTTTTTACGCTTAAATACATTCTTCATTGGAAGATATACAATCGTGATACCATCTTCTTGGAGAAAGTTCATTGATTCTCTTGCTGGATTCTTTTTCTCTGTAATTAGGTTCTCGAGAGATTCTCTTCTTATATCCTCTAAGTTACCATTCTCGTCCAGTATAATCTCAGTCTTCATCTTACCGTCTGGACCAATCTCTATTTGACTATTGGCTCTCTGATGGAAAGTCTTTATCTTCTTTTTAATCTCAGTCATCCTGTTAGCTGGAATCTCAAGGTTAGCACCAGAGATAGATTCTACTTTTCTAACAAAATTATTAAAATATGAATTGAATACGTTATCGTCTAAGAATGATATACCTTTATTAGCCCTAACATGGCCCATGAGTATTTTATACTCTAATCTAGTAAGGTACACGCCTAATTCTCCAAAGAATATAGTTTCAAGTAATGATGTAGGGTTATATTGCATTTCATCTTCAATCTCATCAACGTAACTGATACCTTCTCTGTTATCAGTTTCTTCAGTAATATCCTGCTCGGTTTCAAAATCCTCTAATGTACCCCCGTTATCTAGTGTTTCGACACCAGCCTTGCCCTGAAGACCGGACTCATCAAGTGCGGTTCGGTCTGCAGTAAGGGCTGCAGTCTTTAATAGTTTAGCTCCAATTACGCTCTTGGCTGGTATGTCAACTTCCGCTTCTTCACGTTCAGTTATGTCTTGTCCTTCTAACGCTATAAGATCATAATGTCTATCTTCAAGTGTAACTTCACCAGTATCTGGCTCTATAATTTCTCCACCACTTTCTAATTGACTTAAGACATCTGCCTCAGGAACACTCGTTACATCAACTTTATATTTTATATTATTAAATAGTATTATTTCGTCTTGATAGAAAATACCAGGCTGTCTCTTTTCCTCAGTCTCTACCGACCTCTTCATACCAAAGTTCTTTTCCTTGCCCTTACCCGCAGGCTTAGTCTGCGTTCTAGCTACTTCCTTTTTAGCGTCTGCTATTCTCTCCTCTACTTCGACCTTAACAGCCTTCTCTGCAACTGGAGTTTCTTCCTTAGTTGTTGGACGAAGTAAGTCTAAAGATGAATCTAGCGTACGAGCTAGAGCGGTATCCTTAGTAATGTCAATACCTAATACTTGTTTAATAATCTTCTTAACTTCAATCCAGGCAGATGTTTTACGTCCAGGCATCTTAACGGTCTTAAGGAAATCCCTGAATTCTTGCTTAGTAAATACATCAGCTACAAACTCAAGATTACTGTCTCGAGTTAATGCATAATACTTATTACGAACCTTAAGCCATTCATCTGGTTTTGCTGATCTAAACTTTTTATCCTTTATTAATTTGCTAAATTCTACTATCTTCTCTTTGCCGATACTAGTTTTTACTGCCTCAATCGTAGCATTTAGATCAGTGACAGCTTGTATTTGAGCTTTAGAATAAGACTTGAGATTACCTTTTGAGACATTATCTATAACATCATAAGTAGCGGCATGGACGAACTCATGCAAGGCCACTGCCTTCATAGCATTTTTTGATAGATTGACATTAAAGTCTACATTTTTAGATGCGGGACTATATCTTCCAGAAACAGCAAAATCTGGACTTGTTGGAAGTAAGCTTACAATAGATTGCTCTGGAATAAGCGGCTTCAATAAGTCTACTAATGGTTTTATCTCTGGATCTAACTTACCCATATTCTCAAGAGTCTTGCGTATAGTTTGCTTATCTACTATACCGTGCTCTTTAAAGTTTATTTCAATCTTCTTAGTTGCTCTTTTATACTTCTCAATATTAGAGTCTACCTTCTCTTCAAAGGACAAAAGTTTAGACATATCCTTAGTTGCTTTTATCTTATTGAACTCTATCCGAAATCTCTTTCTAGTATCTTCTTTAAGAAACGTAAGTTTACTGAGTCCAGTACCTACCTTAGCACTTATACGCTTTATAACATCAGTTTCTCCTTTTGCACCAAGTTCAGGAAACGTAGTATCTACTTTCTCTTCCTTTGCCTTAGTAGGTTTAGTTGTCTTAACAAGGCGAGCAGTTGTAACTTCCCCTGCGAGCCCACCAGCTTCCTTGCCAAAGACAGGCTTTATACCTTTCTTACCGAGTAGATTTATAGTATTGAATACACCAGTGCCAGTCTGTAACTTGACACCAAACTGCTTGGGATCTAATTTCTTTAGTGCTAATATTAGATGATCTGTAACATTAGTTTTCTCTTTCTCAGACATATTTTGAAAATCTTGGAGAGGTTGACTTATCACCTTTCCAGCCTTCTGAGGTCTAGAGAAATATGTTAACAGTTGTTCGGCGGGAGTGTTACCAGCATAGGCAGTATTTTTACCGGCTACAATTTGACTGGCAACATTTGGAATCTTAACTGCTGCATCTGCAATAGATGGCTGCTCTGAGATTTTCTGCTCAGGAATCTTCTGCTCTTTAATTTCTTGAACAGGTTCTTTCTTAGCAGGCTTTTTCTTAACGGGTTCTACTTTCTTCTTAGCCTTTTTAGGTTCTACTACATCTTCAAGCTTGTCTATCTTAACTTCTTCTACTACTACTGGAGCCTCAGGTATTCCTTTCTGATAGAATTTAGCATCTAATTCAGTAAGTTTTTTAGCAAATTCAACCTTTTCGCCATGAGAAAATTGACTGTCTTGTAATATGTTATTAACAGATCTAGCATATATTATATCATTTTTTTCTGACTTTGGTTGTATACGTCGTAACATATCTATAGTCTCAGCAGCTTGTTTGGGATTGACTCCCATGCCCCTGCGTACAGTTGCAAGACCGGAGAAGAATCCACCACCCTGTAAGCCACCAAATACTGATTGACTAAATTCAGAAGCTGCTAATTGTTTTTTAAGCCAAGGTATAGTAAGCGTCTTACCGGCTACATGACCATCTATAATTGCTTGCTCTGTAAGATATTGAAGACCTTCAGTTCCAGCCTCAGACAACTGCATTAACGTAGAAAATCGTGCCATTCTACCTATTCTGCTAGCTATAGATAAATTTTCAAGAGCTAATTCGGATATAGCACCCCTAGCAACTTCAGCAGCCTTTTTAGCTGGTTCTTTCATAGCAGCTGTTAAGACCTTAGCATTATATCTACCAAATGATCTGTTAGCTACACGTGCACCAAACCCAGACATCCTAAGAATAGAAAGAGGAACTATTGCCTCGAGTACACCACTTGCCACTCCATACATAACTAATGCTTCGTTGGCTTTGTCTTCTATTTCTTCTTGTGAAAATCCTAAACGTTTAGCTTCTTCATAAGCTGCCTGATAAGCTTCACTACCTTCTAGGGCATAACCAGCAGAAAAAGCTCCAGCTATAGCACCAACACCACCAAACATTCCACCTATCATGCCAGCAGCCATTACCGTTCCCATAGATGTTAACACAGATGAGAACGTAGATGCAAACATTGCACCTTCAAAAGCACGACTCCATTCAAATGGATTTTCTCCAGCCCATCTTTGATATTCTTGTAATTCAGGATCTTCTTCAATAAGACCTTGAGAATAGTCTCTAGCATCAGAGATTATATCATTTCTTAATTTCTCCCTTATCTCAGATGGATCAAGAATATTTAATGTACCAAATAATGAAATCGCTGCAGTTTGTGGTAATCTGTAAGCAAACTCTTTGCTTGGTTGATATAAAGCTTCAAAGAATGATGGATCTTCAGTTGGCTCAGGCTTAAATGTTCTTCCAGCTAATGCTGGCTCTACCTGAAGTGCGGCTTGAAGTATCTTTTCATCTGAAACTGTTCTGAATTTATGCGGTTGGAATGTTCTTAATTTATCAACGAATTGCTGTCTTGTATAATTAATTTGGGTGTTTTCGGGCATTAATTATCTCCCATACAATTTCTTTATTTGCTTATCAGTAAGTAACCTAAGAGTCTTCTTAATTTCTTTCTTTTCTTCACCAAGTATATTGGGAAGATCATAATCCATAAACTTTGGTTTAGTTGGCTTTAATTCTTTCTTACCTTTTTTACCACTCTTAGTTCCTTCTTTACCCTCCTCTAATATTCGCCTTGCTGCACGCTTAGATCTATTATAGAACAGTTCTTCACCCATTCCTATATCTCCAGTAAGATAGTCTGAATAATCTTCTATTACTGGCATACCAGCTAATAGCTCACGAAGATACGATTGTTCTACCTTGCTACTACCCCAAAATGTAGAAAAATCTAATTCCTGAACTGATCCTTCTTCTTGCATATATCTAGCTATTGATGCAGCTACGTCACGTGCCTGTTCTCTTTTATCAGCTCCCATGAGATTGTCATATTCTTCTATTAAGTCAGCTAATGGTGCACTTGTATCACCAGAAATATATCCTCTATCTAATCCCCTGGAGGCTATTCTTCCAATCTCATCTAAATACTTACCAGAGAGTTGTGTTATATCTTTTACTGTAGTTAATACATCAGGTAATGTTGCAGCAAATTCTGTAGGTATGTCCAGCCTACTAGCCGTTCCTTTTACATTCTGTACAAGTTGTTTCCAATTATCAACGAATTTTCCCTGAGCAGCTTTATCAATATCACCCTTTTTCTTAGCCTCAAGGATTCTTTCTCTTTGATATAATGTTTCCTGTCCAAGTAATTGTTCAAATGTAAGTTTACCTGATTCTTCAAGTTTACGTAATACGCCAGCACGTTGCTCAGCGGAAACTGGTCTTCCTTGTTTATCTTCTATAGCACCCATTATGCTTTCTAACTCTTCACCAGTTGCATACGACTTACCACGTATAGTTTTATCTGGGCCAGCTGCTCTATATTTCTCATATGGTTTACCTGCTAATACATTGAAACCTTCATAGTATCCAGCAAGTCTCTCGTTAAGAGATTTTAGCGAACCTTCTACATCACCAATCTTCTCGCCTATTAACTCTCTTTTATCTATAGCGTTCATACGCTTACCTTCTAGAAAGCCAAGAGTGTCAGTATTAGTAGTACCAGTTTCTTTTTGCAGTTCCTGAATGCTAACTTGAGTTCCAGTAAGTTTGGTAAATTCTGCTTCCGCACCTCTACGCTCTTCTTGAAGTTTGGCAAGTCTTGAACTCATTCTCTCTAACCTACGTTCATCAGCTTGAATACGTAATTGAGCCATGGACAGAGAGCGGTCTTTTTCTTTCTCTTTGGATGCTACACCTTGAGCTGAAATGTCCCGTAATACCCTAAGAGATTGTAATGTTCCTTCGCTTATAGTCATTAAAATATCCCCAGAAATTTAGAGTTACTCTGCTCATCGAGTACATCTCTTTCATATTGTAGTGAATTCATACGTGAATCTATAGAGCCTAGATCCTTTGATTTTTGTACGTCCTGATTTAATAGATCTTCTTGATATCTGTCAAACAGAGATGTACGTGTCGAGAAGTATTCCTCACGTCTACGTTGAGATGTAAGACGTTTACGGTTTTCTATAGTACCAGATTTAGCAAAACCTGATGCCCCAGCAGCCCTGTCAGCTTCTCTGTTAACTTCACCTAATTCAAAATCTATCTTATCTACTACAGACTTAACTACGTTTCCATACTGATCGGTAAGCATTCCCCTACGAGAATCATAGTATTGGCCCAATTCCTCTTTCTGTTTCCGTAGAGATCCCATTTCTTTATCAATATTTTCCATACCAAGCCTGGCTTGATCTCTCGTATCACTAGCACCAAAAATACCTTCAAACATACTTACACCAAACATTGCTATACTAAAAGGGTCCATTAGAATTCCTCCCTTAATCTATCCATATAAAGTGAATCGTAGCCTGACTGTGATACCTTACTTGGTGGAGGTGATTCTTTCTTATTAGAGTATTTATTCTCAAGTATACCACCTAATAAATCCTTACCTTTATAAAATTGTTCCCATTGGCTGGCAGCACCAACTATTTCAGCACTAACATCCTTACCTTCTTTATTTTTAAACTCAGGTGTGCCAAATAGATTACCAAGCCATCCGCTAGTAACCTCAAGACCATATTCTTTCCCCTTATCTATAAGGTCATCATTGTATGAATAAACATCCCATAAGTTTTTTCCTATACCTATAGTCTCAGAGATAGCACCAAATGCAGTATGCATCTGATCTCTCTTTATTTCACCTATTCTCTCATCAGCCCTTCCCTTTGCACGGTATCTATCAGCAGATACACCATACTCTGTAGCTGCACTGTACGAAGATGAGGCTTCTTTGTAATTTTGACTTGGCATTATTTCTCCGTTATTTAACGAGCGCTTCTTTACTACCCATTTGATCTATTTCAAAATGACAATCTATATATAATACATATACACTTTCTGCATATTCAACACCACTAGCGGGTGCAGTTCTTGTTATCCTGAGTGAATATATATGTGATAAAGATGTAGCTGCATTTAAATTTCCTATATTAAGACTGTGGTGTTCGCCCTCATCCGCATTGGCATATAAATCAACTTCTTTGCTTATTGTCGATATTGCAGCAAACGAAGCTTTATCAGCTGCATGAACACCAGTTACAGTAAACTCCATATATTCGCTTGGCCCTGGACCAGTAGGAGTGGCTGGTATAGTATAATGTATATGTATAGCTAACTGGGTATTTATTTTTTGCCTATGCGAAGTCTGAACATAGAAATCAAGGTAGTCATTTGGAATAAACCCAAGTACCGGATAAGCAATTCCGCCTAATTCATAATCATATGTAGTCCACGTTGGATCATTTGAAGCTGGTACTCTAGCGGTAGAAACATTTACCTGTATATCGTCAAATACCGTAGCATTACCAGATAGTTTAATCAATCCAGTATTATCTATTTCAGTATAATTTCCAAGATCTTTATCGCCTATTATAAGTGACGTTGGACGTATTTCTCCACTATTAGGATGAGTCCAATCTATATGCTCGCTGGGTTTATAATTAATAAGTTTATTATGATTAAGATTTAATATCTTTGTTCTATTGCCTCTAATCTTTGACTTCTCACCCATTACCTGAGACCTCTCCTACGATAGATAAGTGATATATCTTCTAATTCAAAATCTTTATTGACCGTAACAACAGATGATGCTTTATCTAACCATACCTTAAACGCATGCTTACCCCTTGCATTAGATAATAATGTGCTGTGTATATAGAATCTTTGAGTTTCAGATTCGCCACTACTAAGTAATACATTATTCGTTATTGCAGATGAGTCTGTGTGTGTAGTATATAATCCAGCCGACGGAGTGCTTCCCTCTACAGAATATCTAACACGGACATGACCTTTGGCGTTCTTACTAGTTACATAAATTTGATAAAGATTCTTTCTTTCTCCTGGATAGTTCATATCTATTAATTTACTTCTAAACTGAAATCCGGTAGATTTCTTAGGTGTATTTTCCCATCTAGTCATCCTTGGGGCTATGCCAGAAAGATTAGAACCTAAAGTTGGTGTATCAAAATTTCCATAGTGTATATATTCTGCTTTACCGTTATGACCCTTCCAAACATCTATTAAGGAATATGCTCCACCAGAAAGAGAAGTACTTGTTGTACCAACGCCAATACCCTGAAACCAACTATCATTAGAAAAGTTGTATAATAAAGTTTCCGCCCCATTGTCTTCGGGGTCTGCTATAAGTAATATCTTTGATGCACTGTCGAATATAACTGTAAATTGATTAAAATCTTTTATTGTCGCATTAGTAGAGTTTGGTATTTCATGTTGCTTCCCAACTATAGATTCCCAGTATGTTGAAGCAATTCTACGCCTAGACGGATCTTTCAATTCATAGAATAGTTCTTGCATACGCTCACCATCATGCCAGTATACACCCTTTTTATTCATCCAGAATAAGCCATACTCACTGTGTGCTACATTGCGTCTATGCTGTACACCATTGTTATATAAAGTTCCTTCTAAATATTCACCTTCAGGATCAGATATGTTTATAACATTAATACGATCTGTTTTAAATTCAAATAGTTTGTCATTAAATACTTCTAAATGAATAATTTCATCACCATCATTAACACTAACCTCTAATCTCCTATCCTTAGAAAATGTATCAAATTTATTAATGTATGATTTAAATATGCCGTCTTCATAATATTCATCACCAATATATACACCACCTATATAAGCTATTCTATTTGCGACAGTTGCAGTTTTCCATTTAGCACTTAAAGTTTTAGTGTCTTGTGGAACTAATGTTTTGCTTTCATAACCTAAAAATGGTTCATACGTAGTACCTTCTATTGTATACTCCCAACCTGATCCAGCTGTAGAATACCCAACAGCATACCTGTCTTCAGTACCACTTTTTATTGCATAACCAGTTACAAAATCACAGTCAGCATATGATAGCCAGGTACTGCCATCTTTACGCTTTGCATATACATTGCATCCAGTTATACGCTTATTCCAATTATGATTCCACGGTATACAAACCTTAGCAACTGGAGCAGCGGTTAAGGCAATATGATCTTCACCGTCAGTAGTTCTCAATTGTCTAATAAGAGATTCTTGTATTTCGTCATATTCGAACGATACACCAAAATTAAAATCATCAGTCCAATATTCTGATTCAACTGTAGAATTTGCAATAGTTAACCCAACTGTGTTAGGTACATCTGTGTAATAAGATCCAACACCTATACCAGTCTTGCCAATAACCCGAACCCACTCTACTAATATTTGTTGAGTACTTCCATTTTGTAACTGTTGGTATACAACTCTTAATGATTCTCCACCGTCAAGAGATAGTCCACCATTTGGAAATACCATTTCATCTATATGTACTGTCTCGCTATATACGGGAACGGTATCATCATAATCATATTGATTATAAAAGTCATTTCTCTTATATTGATACTTTGCAACATCAAATGCAGTTGCATTCACAGATCCAAC
>RCNB010000667.1_pt1 | contig 22508 bp, 28 predicted proteins | sample 2041321 | NCBI WGS metagenome assembly RCNB01 (sample SAMN09708232, study PRJNA481090) | Marine sediment metagenome, whole genome shotgun sequencing project. | reverse complement strand
GGGAGTTGCGTAGACGACATTCCTATCGCTGACCTCAACGTAAAGATAAACGGCCTCATCAAATAAACCGAGGGCGAAACGTACCGGGCCGTCGGAGCCGCGCAAAGTCCGCAGCGACTCCCGATCAATAGTCCAATCATCGAAATAACCATCGATTTCAGGTTTCGATTCGAGCTCGTGGCCATACAGTTGGTCGCCGGCAAAACGCTCTCCGACCTGGGTGGGTGGAAATTCTTCTGCGTATTGCGCGAGTGAGTCGGCTACGGCGCGAGCGGTTCCGGCGAGCATCTGCTGCTGTCCGGTGCGCAGCGCGGATTCGGTTTCGCGAATGAATTGAACGCCGGCCCAGGGCAGCACGAGTGTGAGCAGGCTAACAAGGAGCAGCTGCTGCTTCAGGTTCATTGTCAGCGGCTAATCGGCAAGCCAGCGATAGCCCATGCCGTAAACAGTTTCTATTGCGCCGAAACCAGTATCTATGGCTACGAACTTTCGTCGAATACGCTTAATGTGTGACGTTATCGTGTTGTCGTCCAGAACTGCCTGCGCTGCATCCATCAATTGTTGCCGGTTCTTGACGTGCCCTGGATAGCGAGCCATCGCGTGAACAAGCCAGAACTCTGTCAAGGTCAGCCCGACTGCTTGATTCTGCCAAAGTATGGTCATGCGATCGGTGTCGATTTCCAGGTCGCCGCGCGTTATGCGGTTTTCTTTTGAATGTGGCTTCTGCATTGCGTCGAGCCGTCTGAATAAAGCGGCAACCCGCGCCATAAGGTGCGGCAGGCTGATGTCTTTCGTCAGGTAATCGTCCGCGCCGAGTCGCAGACCGGATACCGCATCAAATTCGCTATCGCGTGCCGTGAGGAAAATGATTGGCAGTTCCGCTGCTCTTGCGCGCAACTCCCGACAGAGTTCGAAGCCGCCTTCGACGTCATCTTTCAGGTTTATATCGATAACGACAAGATCGGGCAACCGTGCTTCGAATGCCTGCATTGCGGAATCACGGGCGTCGTACGGCTCGACCTCATAGCCCTCCCGCCTGAATGCCGCGGCATAGTTGTCGCGGATGGCCGCCTCGTCTTCAACAATCGCAATACGTTTTGCCACGGGTGCTCCCTGGTTTGTCGTCACAATTTGCCACATTCCGCCGGTGCATTGCCATGCCATCGTCCGCGTTCTGGCGTTTTGAGCTGTTGCAATGACCCTCAGACCAGAAGGAGAACCGGGATGTTCAAGTCAAAACGTGCGTCGAGAGCTGTTTGGATGTTGCTGCTTGTGGCGCTGCTATCAATTCGGCCGGGTGGCGCCTTCGCCATCGCATCACCGGGTGCCATGCAGACAGGCAGCCTGTTGATGCGCATGGAACAGGGCTATGTAACGGCAACCCTTCTGAATACTGACGTCAATATCACCGTAAATGGGCTCGTTGCGCGCGTTTCCGTCATGCAGGAATTCAAGAATGACGGCAGTGAATGGGTAGAAGGAACCTATGTGTTCCCGCTGCCGGACAAGGCGGCCGTTGACCACATGCGCTTGTACATTGGCGATCGCTATATCGAAGCTGAGATTCAGGAAAAAGAGCAGGCCAGAAAAGCGTACGAACAAGCAAAACAGGCGGGCAAGAAAACGAGCCTTGTGGAGCAACAACGCGTGAATTTGTTCACGACATCTGTAGCCAATATCGCGCCCGGCGAGACCGTTATCGTCGAGATCGAGTACATGGAGGACGTTCATTTCGACAACGGCGTTTTCAGCCTTCGCTATCCGATGACGCTTACGTCGCGCTATATCCCCGGCCAGGCGCTGCCGGACAAGGTTGGCAATGGCTGGTCATCCGATACCGATGGAGTCAGCGACGCGTCACAGATTACTCCGCCAATGGTGTCCGCATCCCGGGCGCACAAGGTATCACTGCAGGCCAGCGTCAACGCCGGCGTGCCACTGGAGATCATTGCGAGCCGATATCACCCGGTCAATGTTGCCGAAACGAGCGGTCACTATGCCGTCACGCTTGCCGGTAACAGGGTGCCCATGGATCACGATTTCGAATTGCTGTGGCGCCCTGTTGCATCGTCGTCCCCTCGGGCAATGGTGTTTACGGAAACGCTTCAGGGCGAACCTCACTACCTGCTTATGGTCATGCCGCCCGATACTGGCGAAGCAACGACTGTGCGGATGCCAAGGGAAATGATCTTCATCGTCGACACATCGGGCTCCATGCACGGTGTCTCGATTGAGCAGGCGAAACGGGCATTGCAACGGGCCCTGGGCGGCTTACAGCCGCAAGATCGGTTCAATGTCATCGAATTTAATTCTCACGCGAATCCGCTCTTTGCGACAAGCGTTGCTGCCGACATTGCAGCTCTGAGCAGCGCGAAGGATTTCGTCAGGCAGTTGCAGGCGAATGGGGGCACGAACATGCGGCCGGCCCTGCAACATGCGCTGCGATCCGCGGCGTCGGAGTCGCACCTGAAGCAGATCATTTTCATAACCGATGGCGCCGTGGGAAATGAAGAGGGTCTCTTCGGGCTTATCGAAAGCGGGCTTGGCAATGCGCGGTTGTTCACTGTCGGCATAGGCTCGGCGCCGAACAGCTGGTTTATGCGCAAGGCAGCAGAGGCCGGGCGCGGCAGTTTTACGACGATCAGTTCGCTGCACGAAGTCGGCGAGAAAATGGATCACCTGTTTCAAAAGCTTGAACAACCACAAGTAACCAATATCGCGGTGCAATGGCCGAGCGGTGTTGTTGTCGATCCATACCCGGCGGTTGTGCCGGATCTGTACCTCGGCGAACCGGTAACCGTAAAAGTGAAGGCTTCCGGAACATTTCGCCCTGGTGACTCGGTGCGCATAGTTGGCGACTCCGTCAGCGGCGCATGGACGCGAGACCTCGCATTGAACCTTAGCGAAGACAGTCCGGGAGTTGCCGCGCTGTGGGCGCGGGCTCGCATCGGCAACCTGCTTGATCTCGAGCGCAGGGGTGCCGACGCTCAAGAGACCCGCAAAGCCATAGTCGATACTGCCCTCAAACATCACCTGGTCAGCAAACACACGAGTCTTGTCGCGATCGACAAGACACCAGCCCGAGAATCGACCGACCCCCTGAAGACGGAACAAGTCGCGAACCTCATGCCATACGGCCAAAGTGGTTCGGCAATTTTCGGATTTCCTGCAACGGCCACCAGTGCGCCGGCAATGCGACACACCGGGTTGGCCCTGCTTATCGCAGCATTGTTGTTGCTAACAGCGCCCGCGCTGCGCCGGAATTCTCGTCATGGCCTGGCGTACTAGGTCGATTCGGGGCTGGCTGGTGGCGTGCCTGCTATGTCTCGGCTTCTGGCAACTCGGTCAGGGTGCCTACATTCCCGCGAAAGCGTGGCTGGCACAGGAGTTGATGGTTCGAGCATGGAACCGGGCAGCCGATGGCACAGAGCATCCCGTGCCCTGGCCGTGGGCAGACACGTGGCCGGTGGCGAGGTTGTCCGCGAAGTCTGGAGAGGTGGATCTGATAGTGTTGGCGGGCGGATCGGGGCGAACGCTCGCTTTCGGCCCCGGCCACCTGAGTGCGAGCTCGTTACCGGGCGAGCATGGCAACAGCGTTATCGCCGGACACCGTGATACACATTTCAGCTTTCTTCGTGACGTCGCTATCGGCGAGTCGTTATTCATTGAAGAAACTGGTGGCCTCAAACATTTGTACGAGATTATCGGCATCGACGTTGTTGATTCGCGTCGCGGCAGCTTGTTGCTCGATACCGAGTCGCCGATGCTGAGCCTGGTAACGTGTTATCCGTTTGATGCGCGCGTGGCCGGCGGCCCGCTGCGCTTTGTTGTTACTGCGAAGATGGTGTTTTGATTTCGGCGATGCGTAACAACGCGGCAACACTGATCGCATCGCTAATGCTGCCGTCGCGAACCATCGTCAGTGCGTCTTCGAGCGGAAGTTTACGAATCTCGAGATCTTCAGTTTCCTCGAAATCGGTTTCACCATCAGTAAGGTCTTCCGCCAGATAGACGTAGCCGATTTCGTCGGTGATCGAGTTGCTCGGGTGTAACTGCATAATCTCGGTCCAGCGTTCAGCGGAAAGACCGGTTTCCTCTTTTAGCTCTCGCTTTGCGGCCACAAGCGGCAGCTCTTCAAGTGGAGCACCGCCCATCGGCAGTTCCCACGACCACTGGCCAAGCGTGTAGCGCTGCTGCCCCACCAGCCAGATGTTCAGTTCGTCATCCAGCGGAATAATCGCGACGGCGCGGTTTTTGAAGTGGACATACCCGTACTGATTCTCGCCGCCGCCAGGGTTGACTACGTGATCCTCACGAACTTCCATCCAGTCGTTTTCAAAAACGACGCGGGAACTTAGTTGTTTCCAGCCCATTGAGCCCCTTCGAGGTAACAGCGCAGGTATGTCTGCGCCCTATTCTACATCGTCGATCTCACTCGCTACTTAAAGGGGGTTGCGTCAATTCTGATTCAACACCGTGCGACGTCGTTCTGTTGCGCAGGCGCACTGAAAAGGCCCACATGCTCCAAAGGGCGCAAATTAGCCCGATGCCAAAGTAAAAATAGGCCAGGCGGTACTCGAAGCCGAGGTACATGCCTGATGACATGAAAAGCAGGCCCAGTACCAGCCAGTACTGCGGCACGCGTTCATAGACAGTTTTGGGTAGCCACATTGCCGTTCTCACGTGTTTTCTGATATTGATTCCTGTGGAACAATGCCTGTATGTGGCGAAATTTGACGGGATACCGATCACAAGATGCGGTCAATGCTCGCCTGTTGGGCAGTATTTGTGACCCGATTCACATTTTGAAAGACGGAGAGGCAGCATGAGGAAACACAGGAGCGCCATGCTTATCGGTGGGCTACTTGCATTGCTAAGCAGCAGTATCGCGTTTGCCCAGACAGCGGCTCTGACGGACGAAGAATCGGCAGCCGCCGCTGCCGATTATCAAAAATACTGTGCACTCTGCCATGGCGACGACCGCCAGGGCCACGTCAATGACCATGCGCCATCGCTAAAATCAAAGTCACTCCTGAGCACAGCGTATCGCTGGCACCTTTGGTTCCCCACCGCTTATGGCAGGCACGGTACGCCGATGGCCGGCTTCTTCGAGGAGGTTGGCGGGCCCATGACGAAAGACGAGATCTTTAACGTGCTGGCATGGCTGAAGGAACAGGTCGACGTAGATAAGGTTGAGTTGTCGCGCGACCCGGTAATGGGCGACATTTCACTGGGCGCTCAGGTTTACGCTCGCGAGTGTGCCGAATGTCATGGCGCCAATGGAGAGGGTGTTACCGGCACAGCCCTGGGTAACGCCGCAATGTTGTCGCTGACGATGGACTCTTTCCTGAGGTACGCAATTCAAAACGGCAGAGATGGTACCGATATGCCCGCATTCGCAGAAAAACTCTCAGAGAACGAAATAGACTCGGTGACAGCGTTCCTGCGAAGTAGAGCCAGCGGCTGGGCACTTGAGAAACCCGTCTACCGTTCGCCGCCGGCGAAAGAGGACTACATATTGAACCCCGGGGCGCAGGTGCCTGATTTCGAGTTGAAAGATGATTTGTACGTAATGTCAGCCGACCTCGACAAGGCGTTACGCGATGGCCGGCGCCTGGTGTTGCTCGATACTCGCGTTATGGCTTTGTGGCAAATGGCGAACATCGAGGGTTCGGTACCGTTGCCCTACTACTACGACGGGGTCGACAAACTATTCGATGATCTACCGACCGACGGCACACTCATCGTCACTTATTGCGAGTGTCCTCGCGCTGCAGCCGAATCGGTTAGCAGGAAGCTGCGCGCGCGCGGCATCACAAATACGGCGGTGCTATGGGAAGGCATACAGGGCTGGATATCGTTGGGCTACCCGGTATCCAGGGGGGAGACTGTGGCGGTTAAAGTCGAGGATGTGCGGTTGTCAGATCACTGATGGCAAAACCGACTTGCGATAAAAGATGTGCATGCCAATTCCGCGACTGGCCATGAATAGCGTGAAGGCCAGCCACAAGCCGTGGTTGCCGTAGCCCTGCAGCAGGTACCAGGCAGGCAGGAAAACGATGAGTGTTGAAAAGATCATGATGTCGCGCATTGCTTTTGCACGAGTTGCGCCGACGTAGACGCCGTCGTAGAGAAACGACCAGACCGAAACAAGCGGCGAGATAATAAGCCAGGGTAGAAATTCCATGGCTGTTTCGCGCACCTCTGGAAGGTCGGTTAACAAGCGCACCAAAAGCGGGCCGGCCACGACATAGGCCGCACAAATACCAAGTGCGATGAGCAGCGACCACTTGAGTGTCAGGCGGACAGCTTGCTCAAGCGCATCGCGCCGTTTTTCTCCCACGGCCTTGCCAACCAGCGCCTCGGCCGCATGTGCCACACCGTCGAGGCCGAACGACGTTAGTGTCTGCAGATTCATAAGCACGGCATTGGCAGCCAGAAACAAACCGCCAAGCCTGGCGCCTTGTGCGGTGACGAAACCGAACGTGAACACCAACGCCATCGTGCGGATGAACAAGTGTGCGTTCACAGAGAAGAATGCGGCATACGCGCGAACGTTGAATAGCCGCGCGAATGGCCAATGGCCGGCGCGCCGACGTAGCGCACGTATCGCGAACGCGAGCCCAACCATCAGGCCGGAATACTCGGCAATAACGGACGCAAGTGCCACGCCGTCGACCTTCATGCCGAGAGATAATACAAACCATAAGTCGAGAACTATGTTGCTCAGGTTAATCGTCAGAAAGATAAGCAGCGGCACACGCGCGTTCTGCATCCCGATAAACCAGCCGATGAGAGCAAAGTTTGCCAGCGTGGCCGGCGCACTCCAGATCCGAATGGAAAAATACTGCAGTGCGTAAGTCCTTACGTCACCGTCGGCGCCGATAAGGTCCATCGCCATTCGCCCAATCGGGCGTTGGGCGGCAATAAGCGCGAACGCGATTAGCAACGCAACGATGATGGCCTGCCCCAGCGAAACGCGCAGGCCGTCATTGTCATTGGCACCAAAACGCTGGGCTGCGATGCCAGTTGTGCCCATACGCAGGAAATTCATGCCCGTGTACAGGAAACCGAAGATAGTGCCGCCGATTGCGACAGCGCCCAGATAAGTCGAGCTCTCGAGATGACCCGTGACGCCCGTGTCGACCATGCCGAGCAGCGGCACGGAGATGTTGGAAAGAATCATTGGTGCGGCGATATGCCAAACGTCGCGATCCAATGGCAGGCGAGTTTTTATCAAGCGGGGCTACCCAAAAGCGTTGGCGCCGGTCAACTCTTTGCCCACAATGAGCTGGTGGACGGTCTCAGTTCCTTCGTAAGTGATAACGCTTTCGAGGTTGAGCATGTGCCGAATAGGAACGTACTCGGCGCTGATGCCGCTGCCACCGAGAATGTCCCGGGCATCTCTGGCGATATCCAGAGCTGCGCGACAGTTATTCCATTTTGCGAGCGACACCTGCGTGGGGCTGAGTCGACCCTGGTCCTTGAGCCGGCCGAGCTGCAGAGCCAGAAACTGCGCCGTCGTGATGCGCCGCGCCATATCGGCAAGGCGAATTTGAATAGTCTGCGTATGAGACAGGGGTTTGTTGAACATGATGCGATCCGCGCTGTAACGAATGACTTCGTCGAGGCAGGCCTGGGCTGCGCCGATCACGCCCCAGGCAATGCCGTAGCGCGCCTGGGTCAGGCAACTTAGCGGTGCTTTAAGACTGGTTGCGCCAGGCAGGACATTTGCCTCGGGAACACGCACGTCATCGAGGAATAATGCGGAAGTCACAGAAGCTCGCAGCGAAAATTTGTTTTCAATCTCAGGAGCCGTAAAGCCGGGCATGTCTTTCTCGACGATAAAGCCTTTGACACCTTCGTCGGTCATCGCCCAGACGATCGCGGCATCGGCAATCGTGCCGTTGGTGATCCACATTTTCGACCCATTGATGATCCAGTCATCCCCATCACGCTTTGCGTGCGTTTTCATGTTGCCGGGGTCGGAGCCACCATGTGGTTCGGTCAAGCCAAAACAACCGATCGCTTCGCCACGAGACATTGCCGGCAACCAACGTTGTTTTTGTTCTTCGGCTCCGTAAGCGTGAATAGGGAACATGACCAGGCTGCTTTGCACAGACACAAAACTGCGCAACCCGCTGTCACCGCGCTCGAGTTCCTGGCAAATCAGCCCGTAGCAAATGTTGTTGAGTCCCGCACACTCGTAACCGTCGATTGAGCTACCGAACAAACCAAGGTCAGCGACCATTGGAACCAGTTCACGCGGAAAATGATGCTGTTCAAATGCCTCGCGCATCACCGGGATTACCTGGTCGTCGACAAAGCGAGCGACCGAGTCCTGGACCATGTGTTCTTCGTCCGAAAATTCAGAGCGGATATCGAAAAGATCAAGTGGATTGAGATTGCTATCTTGAGTGTTCAATACGGTATTCCAATTCGTTTATAAATTACGGAAAGCAGCCAGGCGGGACCGATCATCATCAACTGCAGATCCTGGAAAATGGCGCCCATACTGCCCTTTCTGAAGCGGCCAAGCCACAAGCCGATTACACCCGCGACCAGCATGGCTACGGTGACTCGCAGGGGAGTGTAATCTGAATTTGCGAGCCATACCTGAAAAGTCGCGACACCTAGAATGAAGGGCAGCATTCCAATCGCGAGCGATACAGAAATGATGAAATAGTAGACGGCAGTAACCATCAAAAAAGCACTGCCCCAATTCAACAGTGGTGAGATCGCGAAGAATTCATCCGGGGTTGGCAGCAACCACAACAGCCCAACTGTGCCGAGGACGATCATCGGCACAGAGGCCCAATAAACACCCGGATGCGTCAGATCGCTGTGAGTTTCCTCGTAGCGCGTCAACCAACCGTCTGCTTCATTCATGGACTGCCTCGGGGTCTTGAGCGCCTATTCTACATAAGCAAAACTGTTAAGTGGTCGTTCAGGTAATCTGCTGCTAAATGCTAGAGTGCCCACGAAATGTGGACAGACGCGATGTTTGTCCGCCAACACAAGGTGAGGATTATGAAGATCAGATTATTGCAGCTTGCGGTCGTTGGGACCGCAGTAATTGCCGGCGGTTGTAAAACCCTGGAGGCCTACACGGGCGACGAGCAAACCAGTAAGGCCACTAAAGGCGCGCTCATTGGGGCAGCGGCTGGTGCCGTAGCCGGTCTAATGACCGGGGATGACTCACTCGAGCGGCGTCAGCACGCCCTTATTGGTGCCGGCGTAGGAGCATTGGCCGGTGGATCCGCAGGTTATTACATGGACAAGCAGGAGGCGAAGCTGCGCGCCGAGCTCGCAGGCACAGGCGTTAGCGTCACGCGCATTGGCGACAACATCACGTTGAATATGCCTGGCAACGTCACGTTCGCCACGGACAGCTCCGATCTCAATCCGGCGTTTTTTGAGGTACTTGGTTCGGTTGGCAAGGTTCTGAAAGAATTCGACCAGACCGTTATCGAGGTTGCGGGTCACACGGACAGCACCGGCTCAGACAGCTACAACCAGGCCCTGTCGGAGCGCCGCGCTTCTTCAGTGTCGCAGTACCTTCAGGCAAGAAACATATCGGGCCAGCGTCTTATTACGTTTGGCGCGGGTGAACAGCGACCGGTCGCCGACAACAGCTCGGCTGCAGGGCGCCAGTCGAACCGGCGGGTTGAGATCACAATGGTGCCGCTGACCGCCGGGTAGAAACTGCATCAGCGAGTTCTACGACAAGAGCGACACCGATACCTGGATCGAGGACAGCGGGTTCGTCAAACGTCTGATATCTGACGACAATGACGGCTCACGGCATCAGCGGTTCATATTGCAATTGAAAAATCGCAAAACGATGCTTATTGCGCACAACATAGACCTGGCCCGTCGGGTTCCCGTCGGGCTGGGTGATCGTGTTTATTTTCGCGGCGTGTATGAGTGGAACGAGCTAGGCGGGCTCGTGCACTGGACCCACGACGACCCACAGGGCGTTGAAGATGGCGGCTGGATTCGGTACCGCCGTAAAACGTATCAGTAGGGTTGCGGCTCCTACGCTGCCATCGCAGTGCGGAGCTTCTTGATAGCGTTCACTTCGATCTGACGAATGCGCTCAGCAGAAACACCGTACTCAGCAGCGAGTTTATGCAGGGTTACCTTGTCCTCGGTTAGCCAGCGGCTTTCGAGGATATGGCGGCTGCGATCATCCAGCGTCGTAATAGCCTCGGCCATCCTTGACGTTGCATCGTCGTGAAAATCGGTTTTCTCAACCAGTATGGCCGGGTCAGCATCGGGGCTGGGTAAATAGGCGGCCGGCGTAAATGAATGGTCGTCGTCGGCATCCGGACCCGGATCAAAAATGGCATCGCGCGCACTCAGGCGTCGCTCCATTTCGGTAACTTCTTTCGGCGTCACCCCAAGGTCTTTCGCAACGGCCTGGGTTTCTGCATGTGACAACCACGCCAGGGTCTTTTTGGACTTGCGCAGGTTGAAAAACAATTTGCGTTGCGCCTTGGTCGTCGCAACCTTGACGATGCGCCAGTTCTTGAGCACGAATTCGTGAATTTCGGCACGTATCCAATGCACGGCGAACGACACAAGCCGTACGTCATATTCTGGATCGAATCGCTTAACAGCTTTCATGAGCCCGACGTTGCCTTCCTGGATGAGGTCAGCCAATGGCAGGCCGTAGCCGGTATAGCCCTTGGCGATGTGAACGACAAAGCGCAGATGTGCCATGACCAGATCTCTAGCGGCTGTGAGATCTTCGCTATCTCGGAAGTTGTGGGCGAGCGCCTGCTCGTCTTCCTTGCTTAGCACAGAGATCCCCCCGACGGCCTGGATATAGGCATCCAGACTGCCAACCGGCCCAGCCAGAATCAGGTCGTGGTTAGTCGTAGCAACTGCTGTAGTCATTCAGAACCTCCGTTTTGGGCGCTCATTTTAGCACTCGGGGGTTTAGAGTGCTAACAAAGGTCATTGGTTCCCCATACGTTTTAGCTATTTGTATAGATAAATCCGCACCTTAGGAGCCACTCGGAGCAATGGATTATGTCCAATCGGTCTAGCGAGGTTCGATGCGTCTCATGTGGCGCGCCACGGCGAACCACGACCCGACAAGGCCAAGCAAGACGCCAATAGCCAATATTGACAGGCTTTCCTGGAGATCCAGTGACAGTATCGAGACGCCGCTCTGGTACAGCCCTGCGAGTCGCGCGGCTGGCTGTTCGAGCAAGAACAGGCCGTACTGGACGAGCCCCAGCGCCAGAAGGCCGCCGAAAAGGCCGTACCAAAACCCGGACCAGAGGAACGGTCTGCGCACAAAGGCGTTGCTGGCGCCAATCAATTTAGTGACCTCGATTTCTTCGCGCCGATTCTGGATGTCGAGTCGAATCGTATTGCCGATAATGACAATGATCGCCGCGCCGAGCAGTGATGCGCCGATAACAATCGCCTGCTTGATGATGTCGAGTATCGCGTGAAAGCGCTGTACCCACTCCGTATCGACCTGCACGAGATCGGCTTCCGGCAGATTTCCAAGCTCTTCCTGCAGGAGGATCATCGACTGGCTGGTATTGGCCGAGCTCGGCCGGACGACGAGCGTATGCGGCAGCGGGTTCTCTGCGAGGTGGTCAAGCGCTTCACCGAAGCCGGACTGCACCTTGAACTCTGCCAGGGCGTCGCTCGCGGTGACCATTTGAACCGACTCAACGTCGGCTCGTTGCTGAATGAGTTTTGCAAGGCTACCCGCGTCGCTTTCGCTCAAATCCTTCTGCAGGTAAATAGAAAAGTCGAGCGCGTTGTCCCAACCGGAGCTAACAAATTGTGCGTTCTTGACAACGAGGTTCAGCGACGCCGGAATGGCGAGCGTCACGGCAATAACCAGAACTATCATCAGGCTGGCAAATGGTTGTCGAAACAAGCGTCCCAACGAACCGATTGACGTGCTCACGTGGCGAGTGAGCCAGGTAGCGATGGCTCCCGAAGAACGGACTGGCGCGACGGCGTCCGAGTGACGAGTTACTGCCATGACTCTTCCTCTTCGTCGGGAACGAGTCTGCCTTCATCGAGTGCGATGCGCCGACAGCCCATCCGATCTATTAACGAGATGTCGTGGCTTGCGATCAGTAACGTCACGCCGACCTCGTTAAAACGGCGAAAAATGCGCATAACCTCCAACGACAAATCGGGGTCGAGGTTGCCCGTCGGTTCGTCCGCAATTAGCAGCTTTGGCCGAGTGACAATCGCCCTTGCGATGCCGACCCGTTGCTGCTCGCCGGCAGACAGTGTCTCCGGGGTTCGGCGCTCCTTGTGCAACAGCCCGACCTGGTCAAGCGCCGCGCGCACGCGGCGGCCAGCATCACGATGGTTGACCCCGGCGATTACCAGCGGTAGCGCAACGTTGTCCGCGACAGGTCGGTCGTACAGAAGTTTGTGATCCTGAAAGACCATACCGATCTGACGACGGTAAGCCGGAATCTTGCGCCGTTTCACACGCCGCGTGTTTTGGCCATCGACGATCACCTGGCCACTGCTCGGTCTCTCGATGAGGGCAATGAGACGCAACAACGTACTTTTGCCCGCCCCGGAATGCCCGGTGATAAAAAGCATTTCGCCTTTGTCGACCGTGAGGTTAAGCCCGGACAGGGCTTCCTGTCCTCCCGGATATCGCTTGGTCACATCTTCTATTCGAATCATGTCGAGTTGCCGCTATCGAGTAACGCGCTAACAAACTCTTCGGCGGAAAAAGGCTGCATGTCCTCGAGAGACTCGCCGATGCCGATAAACCGCAGCGGGATCTTAAGCTGGTTAGCGATGGCAAGCAGGATGCCACCCTTTGCGCTGCCGTCCAACTTCGTCACTGTGATGCCGGTCAGGCCCAGCACCTCATGGAATTTCTGCGCCTGTACTAATGCGTTCTGGCCCTGGCTGGCGTCGAGAACGAGCATGACCTCATGCGGCGCTGTGTTATCACGGCGATTAATAATGCGCTTGATCTTCTCGAGTTCGTCCATGAGGCCTTGCTGGTTTTGCAGGCGACCGGCAGTGTCAGCAAGCAGGACGTCAATATTCCTGGCTCGCGCGGCATCCCACGCGTCGAAGACAACCGCTGCCGGATCGGCTCCGGGCTGCTGAGAAACTACTGGCACGTCGTTTCGCTCGCCCCAGGCCTGCAGCTGTTCGACGGCTGCAGCGCGGAACGTATCGCCGGCAGCAAGCATGACTGAGAGGCCCTTTTCCTTGAATCGATTCGCCAGTTTGCCGATGGTCGTGGTTTTGCCAGCGCCGTTGACGCCCACCATCAGGATGACGAATGGGCCGTCTTGCACCGTTATCTCCAGCGGCAACGCGACGGGTTCGAGGATTCCAAGCAGTGATCGATGCAAGCCCTTGCGGAGTGCATCGACATCTTTGAGTTCTTTACGCGCGAGGCTTTTTTGCAAATCGCCGATAATCTGCTCGGTCGTATCGACACCGACGTCGGCCATAACGAGCAAAGACTCGAGTTCCTCGAGAACCTCCTCATCAATTTCACCGCCCGGTGCCAGGTTGGCGAGGTCGTAGGTGAGCCAGCTATCGCCGCGATTCAGGCGCGCCCGCAGACGTTTGAAGAAGCTCTGGGGCTCAGCGGTTTTTTCTTTTTTCGAAAACATCGATATTACAATTCACCTGTTGGCGGCGAATCACCTACACTGTCTGCGTGGCACGAGGCGCTAACAAAAACCACAGAGGACGATGACGGGACGAACCGTAAAAGACGGCAACAAATCCCAGCGGGGACGGCTGCGTATTGTAGCGGGAATTTGGCGCAGTCGTCTGTTGGAAATCGCCGACGTGCCCGGTCTGCGACCCACAGCGGAGCGGATTCGTGAGACCGTATTCAACTGGCTGACACCGCACCTCGCCGGCGCTCGTTGCCTTGATCTGTTTGCAGGAACCGGCGCACTTGGACTCGAGGCTTTGTCGCGTGGAGCGGCTGAAGCGTTATTCATTGAGGCATCGCCACTAGCTGTGCGAACGTTACAGAAGAATATTGCGACCCTCGAGGCAAAAAAAGCAACGGTTCGGCGAACCGACGCACGCAGGTATTTGCTGACTTCAGGAGCCGACCAGTTCGATATTATCTTTCTGGACCCACCTTTCGCCGATGAGTTGCTTGATGATTTGTGTAAACTTCTGGACGAATCGTCAATACTCGCACCGGATGCGCTGCTATACGTTGAGGAAGACAGGGCGAAGCCGGAAGTTGTTCTGCCGCCAAACTGGCAAACACTCAAGACAAGAAACGCCGGGAATGTTCGTTATTCACTCGTGAAGCCGGCGACAAAGAGCTAGGAGGTTTTTCGGATGACAGTTTCAGCAATGTACCCCGGCACATTCGACCCGATCACGCTGGGCCATGAGGATCTTATACGCCGTGCCGCTCAGTTATTCGACAAGGTCGTTGTCGCGGTTGCTGACGACACGAGTGGCAAGGCACCGATGTTTAGTACCGAAGAACGCGTTGCGCTGGCCACCGCAGTCCTCGCCGATATTGAGGGCGTCGAAGTGACCGGCTATAGCGGGTTGACTGTGGACTTCGCTCTGAAGCAAGGCTTGCGCGTCATGATTCGAGGTTTACGTGCTGTGTCGGATTTCGAGTACGAGTTTCAGTTCGCCAATATGAATCGTCACCTTACCGACGAAGTGGAAACGGCATTTCTGACGCCTACCGAAAAGCATACGTTCATTTCCTCAAGCCTGGTGCGTGAGGTTGCCTCATTGGGCGGAGATGTTTCTGAGTTCGTTTCGCCCAAGGTTCAGCAGGCATTGATGGAGCGTGTCGGCCGGACGTGAGCTATCGCTGGCAGTTTTTGCAGTAAAACGTCGAGCGCTGCCCGAGGACGATCAGCGAAATCGGCCGCTTGCACCGGGAACAAGGTTTACCATCGCGGCCGTAAGCCTCGAGCTTCTGCTGAAAGTAACCCGCTTGTCCGTCGCTGCCGTAGAAGTCACGCAAAGTGGTGCCGCCCGCTCGAATCGCTTTCTCAAGCACGTCTCTGATTGTCGTTGCGAGTAGTTCGTACCGGCCCAGCGCAATTCGGCCGGCAGCGCGCCGCGGATGAATTCCAGCGAGAAACAAAGACTCACTCGCGTAGATGTTGCCAACGCCGACGACGATATTGGCGTTCATGATGAACTGTTTGACTGCAACCCTGCGCCCGCGTGAGCGAGCCCACAAATATTCTGCCGAAAAATCTTCGCTTAGCGGCTCGGGGCCAAGTTTGTTAAGCAACCAATGCTGATTCGCGTCTTGCGACCAGTGCAATGAACCGAACCGTCGCGGATCGCGAAAGCGAAGTGACTTGCCAGAACCAAACACAATGTCGACGTGATCATGAACCGCCGCCGGCGTATCGGCATCGACAATTGTCACGCTGCCGGACATACCAAGGTGAAGAATTGCAGTGCCGTTGCTCGTATTGATCAACAAGTACTTGGCACGTCTGCCAATCGATGCAACGGTTGCGCCCGGAAGGTGTTCGTCGATGTCCTGACTGATAGGCCAACGCAAGCGTCGTTGCCGAATGACAACGTCGCGAATCTGCTCACCAACGAGAAACGGCTCGATACCGCGACGGCTGGTTTCGACTTCAGGTAGTTCAGGCATCTCAGGTTGAGCATACAAAAAAGCCCGCTGTGAGCGGGCTTTTTCTATGAATTGTCGACGACCGACTTATTTCATCTTCGATTCTTTGTAGATGACGTGCTTGCGAATGGTCGGATCGTATTTTTTTGTTTCCAGTTTTTCAGGATGAAGCTTCTTGTTCTTCGCGACGGTGTAGAAGTGACCCGTGCCTGCACTGGATACAAGTTTGATTTTTTCGCGGTTGGTCTTAGCCATTAGAGTCGTCCCCGGCGCTTAAACGCGCTGTCCTTGTGCACGCATGTCGGCAACAACCTTGTCCAGGCCGAGCTTGTCGATGGTGCGCATGCCGTTGTGTGAAACACGCAGACGAACAAAGCGTTTCTCGGATTCGAGCCAAAACCGCTTGTTCTGCAAATTAGGCAGAAAACGGCGACGAGTCCGGTTTTTGGCGTGAGAAACGTTATTTCCGCTTTGCGGGCGCTTCCCGGTGACTTGGCATACTCTGGACATTGTCTTTAAGTCTCTGATTTTACAAAAGAGTTGCCCACGTCTGGTGAGCAGAGAGCGGGACTTTATACCAGCCTGATCGGCGCATTACAAGAGCCCGCGGCTTGCCATGGAGGTTGTCTGTCCGTCACCAATAATAAGGTGATCCAGCAAGCGTATATCAACCAGCTCCAGGGCGGATTTGAGCCGCCGGGTAATGCGCTCATCGGCCTGGCTGGGTTCGGCCACACCGGATGGGTGGTTGTGGGCCAGAATGACCGCCGCGGCATTGACGACGAGGGCTTCCTTGACGACTTCTCGGGGATAAACACTGGTGCCGTCTATCGTCCCCCGAAACATCTCGTCGAAACGCAAAACCCGGTGGCGATTGTCCAGATACAGGCAGCAGAACAGCTCGTGACCCAGATGCCGCATCCTCGCCTGCAGGAAAGCATGCGTGTCATCCGGGCTGCGGATAGCCTCGCCGGTTGGCAGGGACTCTTCAAAGTAACGTCTGGCGAGCTCCGGCAGCGCCCCGATAATGGCTGATTTGGCGACACCGATGCCGCGTTCCGCACCGAGTGCGGCCGGATCGGCCTGCAGCAGCTGGCGAAGCCCGCCGAAGCGCGACAAGAGCCGCTGGGCCAGGGCGCAAGCGGCACTGCTGCCGTTACCGCCCTGGATGAACAGGGCGAGTAGCTCGGCATCGCTCCTGACCTTCCGTTGTCCCCGGGTCGATGTCATAACGAAGTGTGTACCGCCGATAGCAATACCGACAACACGCGAATCAGGTCCTCATGGCCGGATTCGGTGGATATTGCGGCAAACAACGGGCTAAGCTCGCGCTCATGAACGTGGTTCTTGGCATAACCGGCAGTATTGCTGCCTACAAAACACCTGAACTCGTGCGGCGCCTGCGTGACCACGGCGCGGATGTGCAAATCGTTATGACGGCGTCGGCGGAAGAGTTCGTAACCTCAACCGCTCTGCAGGCCGTCTCGGGAAAGCCGATACGATCCAATCTCTGGGACAAGGAAGCCGAGGCATCCATGAGCCACATCGAGCTGGCGCGCTGGGCAGACGTTGTGCTGATAGCACCGGCTACGGCCGAGATCATGGCGCGTCTCGCCGCTGGAGCCGCGTCGGACCTGCTAACCACCTTGTGCCTGGCCACTGAAGCCCCAATAGCACTGGCGCCGGCGATGAATCACGTCATGTGGGCTAATGCGGCCGTACAGGCTAATCGCAAAATTCTGGAGGATCGCGGCGCCCGGATACTCGGCCCGGGTGATGGCTCACAGGCTTGCGGAGAAACCGGCTCGGGCCGCATGCTCGACCCCGGCGAAATAGCCGCTATCGTCTATGGCGGGCAATTTTCGGCAGGAACCGGCGAACGATTACTCGAAGGCAAAACAGTGCTGGTCACGGCCGGGCCGACACGCGAACCGATCGATCCGGTGCGTTACATCACCAACCGCAGCTCTGGAAAAATGGGTTACGCAGTCGCCGCTGCGGCTGCGGCACAGGGTGCGAAAGTGGTTCTTGTCAGTGGCCCGGTCTCGCTTGCAGAGCCGGCCGGCACAGAAGTGGTTCACGTCAGGACAGCTGAGGAAATGTACTCGGCGACTCACGATCGGGTCAACGACGCGGACATCTTCATTGCAGCCGCAGCTGTGTCTGATTATCGGCCGAAAGATGCTGCCAAACAAAAGATCAAGAAAAACAGTGAGGCGATGAGCATTGACCTGATTCGATCAAAGGATATTCTCGCATCTGTTGCGTCTCTGGACGCAGCTCCGTTTACCGTGGGTTTTGCCGCGGAAACCGAGAACGTTCGCGGCTACGCATTAGGCAAACTCAAGAACAAGAAACTCGACATGATTGTTGCGAATCGCGTCGGTGATGACTGTGGCTTTGATTGCGACGACAATGCGGTCGAAGTCTATTGGCAAGGCGGCGAGCAAGGCTACGCTAAAGCGGCCAAAACCGAATTGGCTCGACAGATTATTCAGCTCGTTGCCAATCGTTACGAGAAGGAAAGCAATGCGATCCATTGAATTGAAAATCCTCGATCCCCGCGTAGGGGACTCGATCCCGCTACCTCATTACGCCACCGATGGCTCGGCGGGTCTCGATATGCGTGCCTGCATCGATGCGCCGCTGACGGTTGCACCTGGAGAAACGGTGCTCGTACCGACCGGCCTCGCTATTCACGTTGCGGACGCGTCGTTGGCCGCGGTGCTGTTGCCACGCTCCGGCCTTGGCCACAAACATGGTCTCGTGCTCGGCAACCTGACCGGGCTTATCGATTCGGACTATCAGGGGCAGGTCTACATTTCCTGCTGGAATCGCAGCTCGAGCAGCTACGAGGTGCAGCCGGCTGAGCGAATCGCGCAAATGGTGTTTGTTCCAGTGGAGCAGGTGCAGTTCAAGCTGGTCGAAGAATTCGACAATAGCGATCGTGGTGCAGGAGGTTTTGGGCACTCAGGCACGGCCTGAGCCGTCACAAATAGCCTAGCCGAGGCCTTTTAGCTTTACGAACCGGGTTATCTGGCCTTCGAAGCGTTCTATTATTTGCTGCTCATCCGTCTGGTACTTCAGCAGGTTCTTTTCGTGGCGCGCAATAGACTCTTTGGTGTGTTCGACCTCTTCAACGAGATCGGGGGCGATCGTCGGGGCAGCGGGGTCCGAACTATAGGGCTTGTAGCGGTGAGTATCTTCTTCCAGGGCAGCCAGCCGACGACGCAGATTGCGCAGGTACAGCTCGGTCACGCGCGCCTGTGCCTGAAACAGCTCGATGCGCCGGTCACGATGCATCGTGATTTCATCAACGTTATTGTAGGTTGCGAGCAAGGCCGTGTCGGCGCGATGCTGTAAGTCTCTTTGCACCTTGAGCTCTGCCGCGACGCGCTCTGCCTCAATCTGCTCAGGGCTTTTCCTGCCCTCGAGACGACCAACCGTGACACCCTGTTCGTTGAGAACCGTCTTTGGCTTCTCCGCGGCCTCAGGCGGAATGCTGTCGCCATAGTGCACCACGCCCTCGTCGTCTACCCAACGATAGGTTCTGGTCTCTTGCGCCAGAGATGCGATTGGCACCAAAAAACACAAGGTGATGGTAATGACGATTAGCCGCATAGCGAAATTATGCCATATTTGGTAATTAAAAATTTGGGCCTGGTTCGCGATTTCGTAGCTTAGTCCGATGCGCCGCTCCTGTAAATATCTGGCCAAATCACAATAGTTTCAAGCGCTTAAGCAAAAATGCCGTATTTTTTGCGGTAGGCAATTACGGGCTCCAGGTACTGTTCGTACTCCGCCGACTCTTCAAGCGTATCGACCAGGTCATTGAGGCGGATTATGCTAAGTACTGGAATATCAAGGGATTGTTTGAGTTCCTGGACCGCTGATAAGGTGCCCTGGCCACGCTCCTGGCGATCCAGGGAGATGACCAGCCCGGCCACTTGTGCGCCGGTAGCGGAAATAATCTGGTAGGCCTCGCGCACGGCGGTTCCGGCTGTTATCACGTCGTCGACGATCAGCACCCGACCGGCCAGAGGCGCACCGACGATATTGCCGCCCTCTCCATGTGCCTTCGCCTCTTTGCGATTGAAGGCGTACGGAACGTCGATGTCCTGCTGCTCGGCCAGCGATGCGGCCGCCAGGGTTGCGAGCGGGATGCCCTTGTAAGCGGGGCCAAACAGCATGTCGAATTTGATGTCCGACCCGGCAATAGTTGCCGCGTAATATCGGCCAACCCTTGCGGCGGCATAACCGGTATTGAACAGGCCCGCGTTAAAAAAGTACGGGCTGATGCGACCTGACTTCAATCGAAACTCACCAAAGCGGAGCACGCCGAGTTCAAGAGCCAGGTCGATGAATTCTTTCTTATAGGCCTGCATGTTGTTTGTTTATCGCGAAGCTAAAGTATGATGGCCGCCTTCGATCGGCGCGTCGAATTATGACACACGCAAATCTCCAGGGAGAAAAGATTGTTTCGAGTGATTAGTCTGAACGCGAACGGTATTCGAGCGGCTGCCCGCAAGGGCTTCTTCGAGTGGTTAAAAAAACAGGATGCCGATGTCGTTTGCATTCAGGAAACCAAGGCTCAGGTGCACCAACTTGGCGATAAGGTTTTCTCCCCGGCTGGTTATCACTGCTACTACGAGGATGCGGTCAAGAAGGGTTACAGCGGCGTCGCCATTTACACGCGGCACAAACCGAAGAAGGTTGTGCGAGGTTATGGCGACAAGGAATTTGATGATGAGGGCCGCTACCTCGAGGTGCAGCTCGGTGGAATATCGATTGTCTCCCTCTACCTGCCGTCCGGTTCATCAAAAGAAGAGCGACAAGTCGCGAAGTACCGATGCATGGATTCGTTCACCGAGCACCTGAAAAAATTGCGGCGCAAACACTCCGAGTATGTAATTTGCGGTGATTGGAATATTGTGCACAAAGAGGGAGACATCAAAAACTGGAAGTCTAATCAAAAGAATTCCGGTTGTTTGCCCGAAGAGCGTGACTGGCTGGACAAGGTCTTTGGCGAATACGGTTACGTCGACGCGTTTCGAACAATCGACCAGGAGCCGCACGAGTACACCTGGTGGTCGAACCGCGGTCGCGCCTGGGACAACAACGTCGGGTGGCGCATCGACTACCATGTCGTGTCAAAGGGTCTCGAGGACAAGGTGTTGCGCACCGAAATCTATAAAGACGAACGATTTTCCGATCACGCGCCTCTGGTCATGGACTACGATTGGGTTCACGACGACTGATTGAGCGAAGTACAGCCGATGCAGCGACAGTCCTATAAAGAGGCGATCCTTAACCGGCGCATGCTGATCTGCGTCTTTACCGGGTTCACGTCCGGTCTGCCGCTGTACGTTCTTATTCAGCTGGTGCCCGCGTGGTTGCGAGTTGAGGGCGTTGGCCTGGCAGAAATCGGTTTCTTCGCACTGGTCGGCTTTCCCTACACGTGGAAGTTTCTCTGGTCCCCCATAATCGATCGTTACACGCTTCCGCTGCTCGGGCGTCGCCGCGGCTGGATGCTGCTGACGCAGCTGGCGCTGTTGGTGTCCATCGCCGCGATGGGCTTTATCAAGCCGGCGCTGTCTATCTGGACGGTGGCTTATCTGGCCGCAGCCGTCGCTTTCTTCAGTGCAAGCCAGGATATCGTGCTGGACGCGTATCGCCGCGAGCTGTTGCCCGACATCGAGCTGGGCATCGGCAATGCCATCCATGTACAGGCCTACCGCCTGGCGGGACTCGTTCCCGGTTCGCTCGCACTGATTCTCGCGGACTTTCTGCCCTGGCATATCGTGTTCGTAGTGGTGGCATCATTCATGGGCGTCGGCTTGCTGTTGACGCTGTCTATCCAGGAAGCCATTTCTAACCCGAGTCCGCCAAAAACCCTGCGCGAAGCGCTTGTAGAACCGTTTCGCGAATTTATTGAACGCAAAGGCGTGGCGGCGGCGGGCCTGATCCTCGCATTCATGTTTCTGTACAAGCTCGGTGACAACATGGCCACTGCGTTGCAGTCGCCATTTTTCTTAGACGTCGGATTCACACTGACTCAGATCGGCGTCATCTCCAAATTCGCTGCATTGATTGCTGCCATCGTTGGTGGACTTGCAGGCGGAGTTGCGATGATCAAGCTGGGTATCAATCGGGCGCTGTGGATTTTCGGTGTCGTCCAGGTAATCAGTATTCTGGGTTTCGCATTGTTGTCCGTTGTGGGTACTGACCCATGGATGCTCGGTGCGGTTGTGGCTTTCGAATATCTCGGCGTCGGGCTGGGTACCGCCGCATTTACTGCGTTTATCGCGCGTACCACCAACCCTGTTTTTGCGGCGACACAGTTTGCGCTCTTCACCGCACTGACAGCAGTGCCGCGAACCCTGGCCAATGCGGTTACCGGCATCATTGTCGAACAGGTTGGTTGGACGAACTTCTTCCTGCTTTGTACCGCACTGGCGATCCCTGGAATGCTGTTGCTGTTCAAAGTCGCGCCATGGAACGCTGATGACTGACACAGCGGAAGTCGAGGTCGGACGGCTGGACGAGCTTTCCGACCCGGGTTGCCGAGAGTTCAGTATTGGTGACGGCGACTGGCCGTTTCTTGGTTTTGTCGTTCGTCAGGGCGATGAGGTCTTCGCCTATCAGAATTTTTGTCTGCACGTAGGGCACCAGCTGAATTGGACGCCCGACGGCTTCTTTAACAAAGACGATTCGGCGATTCAGTGCGCATCACATGGCGCACTCTACGAAATCGATACGGGTTTATGTTTCGCCGGCCCATGCCGCGGCAAGTCGTTGCGCTCCGTTGCGGTTGAAGTGCGAGACGGCGTGATTTATGCGACGGGCGCGACAAGTATGTAAAGCCTCGCGGCTAGAGTTTTTCGAACCGCCA
>RCNB010000666.1_pt1 | contig 22531 bp, 19 predicted proteins | sample 2041321 | NCBI WGS metagenome assembly RCNB01 (sample SAMN09708232, study PRJNA481090) | Marine sediment metagenome, whole genome shotgun sequencing project. | reverse complement strand
GATCGTTTGAGCCGGATAATTCTTGTATTTCTTTGAGTATCTTCTGTGATGGATTTAGATTGGTGAGATTGTCTATTATATATCCTGTTTTTCGTGCCATTGTTTTATTGTTGGATTTTTTTAGATATGTTAGTAATTGTTTATAGTTAATTTCATCAAGATTTTTAAGGCAATTTATTGTTTCATTCCATCCTCCAGCATATTTTGATTTGTCAATAACATCTATAATAGTTCGTTCTAAGTCGGATACTTGTATGTTTTCGTTTGAATAGTTTATAGTTCTATATCCAAAGAATTTTTTTGGAATTGTTTTTATGTAATTTATTTTAATTTCATGGTATTTAATATTCCGTTGATGTTTTGTTGTTGTAACATATATCTGTGTTGCATATCGTTCTGCAAGTCCATGAATTGTAAGCGCAGTATAATGAGATAGAAATGCTTTTTTAGTTGACTTTGTCGCAATCAATATTGCATCTTCTGTATATTGTTGTTTATCGAGTATTACTGATTCAGGTATGCGTACAAATAATCCAGGTTTTACTCGTTCTGTAGCATTTTTTTTGACCATATCTGATGCTATGTTTCGTGCATGTGCTTGAGAGATATTTAGAATTTTTTTAATATCTTGAATTGTAAAAACTCGCTGATCTCTTTCACCAAGATGGAAATATAGTTGTTGTTCTAATCCTGACATTGATTTAAACATAATATAACTTAATGTTTTTTCACAAATATAATAGTTTCGGTTATATTTTGGAAAAAAGATTAAGTATTGCTGCTAATTGTGCAATATTTAAAAAAAAGGATAATTGTAATGCCTTTTAAACAAAAAATCAACAGACTTAAAATCTAAGATATGTTGCTGAATATCTCCCCTGTTGAGTTGTTTAACTCCCAGCAGATCCGTTAATTCTGAACTTATTAGCTAATAGTCACTACTGCAGTATCTTCACAGCTTACCAGTATACTAGTATCCTCTGAACAATATGCATAGCCATAATATGAGTTTGTATATGTACCATCTGACAGTGCTGTTGCAGAATATTCTATTGCAATGGTTTCACCTGGAGCAAGATATGCTATCTCAGTTAAAACCCAGAGATAATCCACACCACTAGTTCCATCCATTATATTGCAATAATTTCGGAGTCCAAGATTTTCACCATTTTGATATAGAACACCACTCCCACTAACATAGCTTAAACCTGATGGCAGTGAATCAACCACTCGAATGCCTTCAACATTTTTAACTCCACCATCATTTTCAAGTTCTAATCTGAACATAACGGTATCGCCAACAGATACAGATACTTCGTCAACCCATGCAGCGCCGTCCCATGCATATTTACCACCCGTAACACTTGGATTATTTGGACATCTGCATTCGCATTCTTGACTATCTTTCCACGGTTCCTGATCTTCTTTATTTTTTCTACTGGGTTTAGCATTGTTTTTGTCAACAGAGTTTTTTGCTATGTCAAAAGCTTCTGCTGGACTAACTACATCGTCATCATTGGCATCGCTGCCTTCACTGCAAGATGCGTCATTAAAACCTGAGGTAAACACTCCACCACCTGCTGCAGATGCTGGTTCATCGCTAGAGGATCCCATAACGGTTCTGCCTGGCCCTTTTACGCCATCAATGTTGAAGCTGCCAGCATAACACGATTCAATAACAACATTCACATGACAATTAACTTCTTCATCATCGCAAAGTTGATCTTCACATGCAGGAATTTTAGCTAGTAAACTGGAAAGAGTACTTGGTGTTAAAAGCTCGCTGTTTTTACCATTGGTACCTTTCATGTTAATCCCAGGGCCATTCTTATTACCAGCGGAATTTCCATGACCAACAATATAAATTAAAACATGATCACCACATTTTACCTGACTTTTCAGAGTTTCAAATGCTGCAGTAATGCTACTTATCGAGTTTGAGCTACCGCCAGATCCGCCTGGGGTAAGACTTCCAACACTATTGTACCCTTGATCATTGAGTAAATCAGTCATTGTATCGACAGCTTGATCTGCAGGGTGTCGCCCTCTTTTCATATGTTTACTGGAATCCCCACCACTGATTATAATAGAATGATAATTAACGTCGGTACCACATGGCCCTTCTGATGGGCCTGGTGATTGAGGATCGGTTGGTTCTTTCGGTTCACCTGGTGGCCATTCGTCTTCTGGGTCTGGAGGATTATCTATTAGATAAACCAAGTGATCTTCTATTTCGCCATATTCAAACTGACCACTTCCATCCCATCCGCCGATATCTGTGAATAGACTTTCATTAATTTCTTCACGTGTCAGTGCCACTCTCATCCACGCTGGTGTGGGTAGATCTAAAGCATTATTGCCCCAAGAAAATGGAGGAGTTGTAATAATTTCTGTTGAACCCGGTGGAACCTCTACTTCCAGGTTGGTAACAGCCCATTCATCCCCATAAGAACCCTTAGTCCAATTACCATCCTGATCAAAATCAATTAATACATTTACATAACGTGTCATCTCCAGCGCAGTTTCACTAACAGTGACAGTGAAAGACAACTGTGCATTTTGTACATTTATGTAAACAAACATTCGCTCATCACTATCTGAGTCTACGAGGTTAGGTATTAAATCTGGGTCATTAGGATCATCTGCGTCAACTTCAGCGCTAACATTCAAACCCAAAGTCTCCTCGCCGACATTTAAAGTATGACCGCCAGGACGATTTAATATGCTATTAGATGTAGCATAATAAGTTGGGAATTTGCCTTCAACTCCATAATATGCGTCCGTCCCGTCTGGAGCATCGCCATAATCTCCAGAAGGAGCACTACTTTGGCTATCTAGAGTAATAGGCATAGACATATTTAGAAGAGGATAAAACTCAATGACCTCGCCACGGTTCAAATTATCAATATCCCACATAGAATAATCATTTACAAGTGGAGGCCAGATTTCATTAACAATTTCATAGCTGCCATCCTGCCCATCGATAAGTACATATCGTGTTGGATGAGTAAAAAGCAACTTGGGTTCGTCATCAATAAAGGCAAACCAGGTAGCTCCGTCAAGAGGATATGAATCCCCACCCTCAGATGTGACCGTATCACTTGTTCTAAGAGGCTCAGATAACATAAACGCTGAGATTCTTGAGTCTGATGAGCTAGGGTCAAGTATACTCATCAAAATAGCAATAGCCTCATCAAGAGTAATTTCAGTCGTAGGAGGTGTTGATCCATCATCGGTTGATTCTTGCACACATCCACTGATAAAAACCACTCCAACTAATATCAAACTAACCATCAATATCTTAATTTTTTTCATCTTGTATCTCCTCAATTTCAACTCCAAAATCATTTAATCCAACTTAAGGATTTCTAAAAAAACGAGTGAGAACTTTTGCTTGTCATAAAACCCCCATATACTTATTTTATGTGTTACTTTTAACTTATTAATAGAATCTTTCACATTTTCAGCTTTCATAATATGCGAATCTGAAACAAACAGATTTGCACCTGCCTTATCAACAAGAGCTATTGTTTTGTCTGTAACTCCGCCATCAACTTCTACATCAAGATCAGGTTTCAAATTTCTCAATTCTTTAATTTTATCTAACATTTCAGGGAGGAAAGGACTTCCATAAAAACCAGGATTAACAATCATAATCAAAACTTGATCGATGTCATCTATAAAACTAGTAAGTTTTTCAATGGGCGTTTCAGGATTTAAAACAAAGCCAATTTTCTTACCTTTATTTTTAACATTGGAAATGATGCCTTTGGGATCAGTACAAGATTCATAATGAACAAGGATGGTATCCACTTTTTGCCAGTTATTTTCTATCCATTTTTCTGGTTTTTCTATCATTAGATGTGCTTCAAAAATACAAGAGGTTTCAGCAATACAGCAACTTCTTTTTCAGATCTTGACATTTTATTATATACTGATTCTCTTTGTATAATCAAACCTCTAAAACAGGTTGAATCAAGGAGAACTTTTAGCTAAAAACAACAGAGGTAAAACTCAAGATCTCTTCCTGAATATCTCTCCTGTTGGCCTGTTTAACTCCCGACATATCCGCTGAATTTTTCCCCATAAATGTAAGTAATATGGTGATAACCAACACCGCTCTAAAGAAGCGTAGGTAAATTTAATATTCCTGCAAAAATAGTCAAAAACGCAAAACCAAGTGCAAAGAAAATATACTCCACATACATAATTGACCAAGCGTGGATATTCTCCAAGGTTTTACTTTCAGTATCGCCCTTAGCCATTAAATAAAAAATAAAACAAGAAAGAAACGCCAACAAAGTCAAAGGCCATAAATAAGACTCCAGAAAACCAATATTAATCAAGGCAGGGATAAAAACAAAAGGAAAGAACATAAAGGGAAAAGAAATCAAAGCCGCCTTCTTAATGCCAAAAGTATTAATCAAAGTACGAATGCCCGTTGTTTTATCTGCCTCACTATCAACAATATCCTTAGTAGACATACCGCCAATAAAGAACAACATAGCAATAGTTCCAATAATCAAAGGCTCTCTCTGAAGAGGATCGCCAAAAACACTCCAACCTGCTAGAATACCAAGAAGACCACGAGGAATAGCGATCCAAACCTGATTCAAAAAAAGATACTGTTTCATCCGGGGAGGAAGAGAATAAGTAACAGTAAAAATCATAATAAGGAAAACAAAAAAACCAAACCAAACATTAACCGTAACAGCCCTTAGTAAAGCAAAGAGATACAGGATATAAGCAAGACTTTGTGCCTCATCTGGTTTAATAACACCACGAGGGATTGGACGATATGGTTTGGAAATACTATCCCCCTTCCAATCAGTAGCCTGGTTCAAAATATTAGAAGCAGCATTCACGAGCGCCAATGTAAGGCTAGCATTACCAACGGTCACCCACCAATCAGATGGTACAGCTACATTGTTATACACCAAACTTGCAACTATTATAGACATGGATACAATAAACGGTGCAAGCAAAGTAAATGGACGTAATAAATCAATATAACCGCGGACATGTTTAGAAAGAAGCTTTGTCTTGCTGTAGGGGTCCTTCATTGTAAGCTTACCGAGACCCTTAGCATCATCACCTAAACTACCATGCTTGTCCATTATCTACGTGTATCAATAATAGTATTAAATGTTTTTTCCAAAAAGCCCCTAAAAAGATTCAAATTTCAACTATGATATTTTTTAACTAAAAAATCTTCAAGTAGTCTAGCTGAATTTAAGGCACAATTAACACCAATACCCATAGCTTTCACACAATCCCCAATGATAAACAGATTCTCAACAGGTGTTGTTATCTCTGACTTTTCATTGTCAATAGTTTTTGCAACGCCATCAAGATGCCACACTGCCGGATAAATTGCCCAATTTAAATTTAAGCGGAAATCACCTAAGAGATATTCAAGATTTTTATCCAGTAATCCCCTGAGAGTTTCGAGTGTTTTTTTATCTCTAGCTTCAGCAGGAGTACAAATAATATAAGATTGAATGAGATAGTCAGATTGGGGTGCAACACCTGATTCGGGTACAGCTGCCATGAAATCAATCATTCCAACAGCATCATTGCCGTCAATACCAACATCTCGTTCAATAAAATGAAAAGTTTTACCAAGTAAATCAGAGTCGACTTTTTTTAGAGAATAATACGCACATAGACTGCCTGTTCCTCTAAGTGATTTAATGTCTTTAACATATTCTTTTGGAAAATGCTTTTCATCGGCAATTTTGAAAAGATCTTGTACAAGAATATTTGAAACAACAGCTTCAAAAGAATATTCTTTGCCCCCTGCAAGGACCCCTGTTGCTTTATTTTCATGGATGATGATTTCTTTAACAGGCGTTTCCAGATGTATTTCTCCGCCATTTTGAGTTATATACTTAGCTAATTTTTGATGTATGCTATTTAGACCATTTTTAGGATAACCCACTGGTTTTGATCCTTTATACAGATTCCTTTGAGACCGAAACATTTCCCCAGTTGAAATAAGATCGAGATTATTTATGGTTGTAATAGAACGAGAAAATATCTCAAGTATCAACTTCATTTTACCTCGTCCATATGTATTTATTGTCTCTGTAATTGATACACCATCTAATCGTTTCATTGTTTTCTCACTTGCAAAAAGAAGACGGAAAATATTTGGAAGTATCTTGAGCTTATCAATTCTTGAAAGAAATGGAAAATCAAACCCATTTTCTTTTATGAGTCCCACATGTGATTCAAGTATCTCAACATGATCATCAAGTTTAGAGAGAACACCGTTGATATTGGAAAGTACCCCGCCACCAATTGCATGATATCCAAGATCTAATTTGTATCCTTTTAGCATGTCTTTATCGAAAATGGTTTTTAAATCTGGTTCAGAAAATGGTACGTTCATATGAAATCTTGATAACATCTCCTTGTATTTTTCAAGGGTAACCAACGATAGATCATCAAATGAGAGTGCTCTACCCCCAATCAAGGATTCTTTTTCAAATATAGTTACCTTATAGCCTTGTTTTGTAAGCAGGGCACCAGCAGTAAGACCGCCAATTCCCGCACCAATGATACATACTTCTGATTTTTTTTCGTTAACCATCTACATCCTCGGTTTAAATAGTTTTTCTCCAAGTAAAGGTGCAAATCCTATGTACCACACTATTGGAAAAACAATCAATATAATCGAATACATTGTACCAATAACTGAAATGAGCATTATGGGAACCAAAGAATACCGTAAAAACGATTGTATGCCAATATACTTTCTAATGGTATTTCTATCAAATGTTTTAATGGATAACAGTTTAACACTAAAGTATATCACTCCAATAGTTGCTATAGCCAATATAATAAGTTGCCACATGTAGTACCCATATCCATAAAAAACGAAGGGAACAAACAAAAGAAACGCTGAAAAAGATCGTATCCCCATTCCAAATACTTTAAAGCGGAGAGGAATAAAAATCTTGTCTCCATCGACCTTTACACCTGAACTAAGTGCAATATTTTTTACCCCCATCATGTAGTCATGATCTGCATCTTTAATTCCACCCTCAACGGCATTCATATGTGTTAAATTATTAAACGTCAGAAGAAAAATGATCCATGTAAAGATCGTTGGTTCACCAAATGAAAGTGCACCGAAGAGAAAAACAAATGACACAGATATTGCAACGAGGAAATCCGATCCGACAATTTTTTTTCCGTAAAGATTATAGAAACTCCCAAGAATTCCCGCCAAAAAGATACATATCAGAGCTGCAAATTTAAAGTCATCAAGAGTTTCTCCGCGCCATAATATAAATATAAATAGGAATGTAAAAAGAATTAAGAAAACGCTTATTGCAATGGCATTTTTTTTTGATATCTCACCGCTAACTAATGGTTTTCCGTGTAACTCTTTTATTAGTTTATCAAGTTCCACATCAGCATAATCGTTGAGAACAAACCCATAAATTGCTGCAAAGGCACCAATAACAAAAAGAATTGCGAGATTGTAAAAATCATAGACACCCACTGTTAATGCAGCAATAACTGTAGGTATCGCAAGACCTCCAAGTCCAGGAATTCGAAGTAATCTTGCATACGCTGCAACCTTATTCATTAGATCTTGGAAAAAGATGATGCTATTTGAGCTTTTCTGATTGATTTACATAGTTTTCGGCTGTAATATTGTCCCATGCAATATAATGTTTGAAAGAATGAAACCTAATGCAGGAAAGAACATCATTAGGCCAGCCCATGGATTTAGGGTCATTAACATTATAGGTACAAGTGCAAAATTGGTAACATAGTGACTCCCAATGAGTTTTCTGGCCTTGGAACGTTCAAAATGCTTCATTGAAAGAAGTTTATGCGATAGAGCAAACATCATTACTGCAATAATGCCCAGTATGAACCATTGAAAATATTGCAAAACCGAAAGATTGTTTATTTCCCAAACAATAAAAAATGGTAGAAACACAATCAGTATATCTACCATCTGGATGGAATAAGCAAATGTTTTAAAACGTAAAGAAACTTTTAGAGATCCATCAATAATTCGCACTCCCATTTTTATTGCAGTGGTCTTTGCGCCTTTCTTAAAATCGTTTTCAATGTCTTTCATCCCGCCTGCAACAACTTGCATAAATAGCACCTGAATAGAGCCCAATATACAAACTATCCATGCCAGCTTAGTGATATTATAAATGCTTTTTACTGGAGTTCCTCCATAAAATGCCCCATATAGAATCAGGAAGAAAACACCCAATGCAACGAAGATATCCATAAACGGAAATTTCTTACTTATCAAATCATACAATGCTATAAAAAATGCTGAGACTGCTAAAAATAAAATTGGGAGGAAACTTTGGTTTATAATCGCGATATACAAAGAAATGATAAAGGCAACAATCATTGATGCGAAGGCGAATATCCATGCCTTTTTTATAGAGATTGTGCCACTCAGGAGTGGACGGTCGCTTATCTCTTCTGAGGACTTATCGATTTTGTAATCAATTATATCATTAAAAACAAATCCGAAAGTATGTCCCAGAAAACCTACCAAGAATAATAAGAAAAGGGTGATGATGTCATATTGCTCCATAGCAATAGCACCCATGACTGGAGATACACCTGTCAACACTGCGTTGAATGAACGTGCAAGCTTTAGGTATTCTCGTATCATCTTAGAACTTGAGAAATAAAAATAGAATAAAAAACCATCGATGTAAAAATCAATTAGAAAAATAGGTATTTTTCATAATGGATAGATGCCGTGGTTGATACAGATACAAACACCTCAATGAAAATTGCTAGAAATGACATAAAGTATGCCCATAGTTCTATGTTAATATGGTCTGATTTCTGATAATATACCCATTATAAAAATCTCAATTGTTCCATAATATCAACAGTATCTATCTTTTTTTGAGTGGAATTTACCTGAATCTCACCCGTATATCTTACATGATGTCTCCAATAATTAATAGCGGGTACTTTGATGTGGTGAAAGTTTAACGACTCCATTTTTACATTTAAATCCAATATATCGTTTTTTACATTCAAACGATACGCTGTTGGTATTAGTTTACCATGGTCTTTGATCTGGTTTTCAACAGTAAAACGTATATCCCTAGGATTTATTGACATGTACTCTTGCCCTTTGTTTAAAACTGCAATGATTTCTTCATTGTTACGATTTTTTGTGACACGTGCCCAAGTGATATTCATCAAATCAACTGGTATTTTTCCAAAATGGTACCCTCGATTTACTAATGGGGCATATAGAGGATAAATATTATGATCGTGGTACCCTTCACCCGATACATCAATGGCGTTTCCATCGAGAAAAATAGTTCCGTTAATTTTAAATCGTGGAATAACCAACCAGTTACCCAAAAAGGTTTTTCCCCTCCACGCCTTTGTTATTTTAACTAGCTCTAAATCAACACCTTGTTTATGATCACCCATCGATATCTGATAATTCCAAGTCTTTGTATCCTCATCAACATGTCCCTTTATTATCTGTTGACCATTTAGTTTGATGAGTGGTTTTTCTTCTGATCCATAAAAACGTTTGTAAGACACCCTATTTCTAATATTTCCTACTAATTTCGCATCTTTATAAATAAATAACCCTGTTAAAACAGTACCTATCTTACCTACGTGAATAACGTTCACAAGTATTGCAACACTATAGCCATTGTCAAACATGGCATCATAATACCATGTTTCTACATGACTAAAACTCCCTTTTCCGTGTGCTGCATCGTCTCGTAGAACTATATCGTGTGGCGTGAACACTTTTGTACTGATTTTGATCACCCTATCGTTATCATTATTCAGATATATATCATAATAGTATCGGTGAAATTGTTGAGATGAGTAATTTTGAAAAACATGGTTTTCTGTTAATTTTTTATTAACGATTTATATACAAAATTTATAATCAGAGTGAAGGGTGGAAGCATTACACATTCTCGAGGAAAAATTATTATAGAATACAGTACTGCCTGTAAGCAAAACCATGAGCGTAAAAAAAGCAAAACCAGATGACAAGATAGATTATCGTTTCCTGAAAGCAGTTGATATTACGCCAAAAGATGATGCATTTCATGGTAATATCAACCTTTTAGATATCGAATGGTGGTATTTTGATGCTGTTTTTGACAACGGATATAGTCTCCATGTGGGAGTGAGAACATATCATATAAAAAACAGCGGTATTGTACAATCCCGAATTAATGTCTACAAAGAGGGAAAGACCGAAGTTGAAGTGATGAAAACGAATCTTTTTTCCAATTTTTATACCTCATATGATCAGCCACGCATACGTATTAATGATAAGCCAATCATCGAGTTTGACCAGGAGCATTATAAAAAAACCAGAGAGTGGAGATACCGCGTTTTATTAACAATTGATCATCACGAGATTGACCTCATGTTCACTGGTACTACACAGGGATGGAAAATCGAAACCTCTGATACATGTTGGACAGTTGCATTACCCAAGGCCAGGGTTGCTGGTACAATAACAATCAACGGCAATACAATGAAAGTAAAAGGAACAGGGTATCACGATCATAACTGGGGATACTCTCCAAACACAGCAGTTAAAAATCTGGGGTGGTTCTGGGGAAGAATCTCTGGAGACACGTTAAATATAACCTGGTCAAAAACAATGCAAACCGATAAAAAAGGCGATTTACTGGCAATAGTAAATCAAGATAAAAACGGTATTCAAAATGAAACGGAATTCTATAACATCAACCCTGCATGCATCTCATTTTCTACAAAAAAATTTGTTCATAATCATCAAAGATTGATACCCACTGAATTCGACTTACAGATAACAGATGCAACCTCAGATAACAAGACACCAGTAAATGCAGAGATACATATGAAAACCCTCGACATACAACATACAAGAATATTCACTATTCATTACTGGAGATATCATGGAAAAGCAACCGGAAAAATATCTGTTGGTTCCACAACCGAAATTTTAGACGAAAAACCCCAGATTATTGAATTTCTAAGTTTTAAATCATAGATTTAAAAAAATATCCAGAATAGTAAACTATGTATATCATTTCTCTATAGCGATCTTGATAATCTTTAGGAGATATAAACAATGTCAAAAAGAGATATGAAGAGAATCCTTGTAACTGGCGCCGTTGGACAAATTGGCTCCGAGCTGACGATGGCACTTCGTGAAAAATATGGTAACGATAACGTGCTAGCAACTGGTAGAAAGACCAAGCCAAGTGAGACTTTACTAGATTCTGGACCATTTGAATTTATTGATATCTGTAAAAGGGAAACTGTCGAAAAAGTCGTTGACGAATATGACATCGATACTATCTATAATATGGCAGCCATTCTTTCAGCGACAGGTGAAGAAAGACCACTACTTTGTTGGGATGTAAACATTAATGGGATGTACAACATTCTTGAGATTGCGCATGAACGTGATTTGACTCGCGTATTTGTTCCAAGTTCAATTGCTGTATTTGGCCCTGAAACACCGCAAGACAACACACCTCAAGAAACAGTATTGAAACCAAAAACAATGTACGGCGTAACAAAAGTAGCAGGAGAACTCCTTGGAGATTATTATTTTAAGCGATTTGATTTGGATATTAGAGGCATAAGATACCCTGGTATAATTAGTAGTGAAACGCTTCCGGGCGGTGGAACAACAGACTATGCTGTTGAGATATTTTATGAAGCAATCAAGAACAAGAAATATACTTGTTTTGTAAAAAAAGATACAGTATTACCAATGATGCATATGCCCGATTGTATTAAGGGAACTATTGATCTTATGGAGGCAGACATTTCAAAACTGAAGCACCATTGTGATTTCAATCTAACTGCTATGAGTTTCTCGGCAGGCGAACTAGCAGATGAAATAAAGAAACACATCCCTGAGTTCAAGTGTGACTATAAACCCGATTTCAGGCAAGCCATTGCAGATACATGGCCTAAAACAATCGATGATAGTGACGCACGCAAAGAATGGGGATGGAAGCCAGATTATAATCTAGCGGTTATGACTAAAGATATGCTAGAGAAACTCGGTAAACGACACGAAGAAGGGAACCTCTAAATTTGCTGGTTGCAGATTACCTGTAGAAAGTTTTATTTGCTAAACTACATTCCAATACACACATAACTCGTGAGGTGAACCCAATATGGCTGAATTAGAAGAGATTGAAGAATATATGAATAATGGTAGTATAGAAACTATTAAGGATTATTTAGGTGAGGAATCTGATTATTTGTTAGAGCATATTTGTGATAAAATACAAAGGGAATCACTTTATCTACCAGGTCATGATTTTGTCGACAGGACATTTGTTGATTCGGACAGACCGACACAAGTTCTAAGGAATCTCAAATCGATTTTTAATCATGGTCGATTGAGTGGTACCGGATATGTTTCAATATTACCCGTTGACCAGGGAATTGAACATTCTGCTGCAGCGTCCTTTACTCCAAATCCAATGTATTTTGACCCTGAGAACATAGTAAAACTTGCAATAAATGGAGGTTGTAACGCCGTTGCATCAACTCTTGGCGTTCTTGGTGCAGTATCCAGAAAATATGCTCACAAGATACCATTTATCGTAAAAATCAATCATAACCAACTTCTTACATATCCAAATGAATTTGATCAGATAATGTTTGCAGACGTTGACCAGGCATGGGAGATGGGGGCAGCAGCAATTGGCTGTACAATTTATTTTGGATCTGAAGAATCCAATAGACAACTCCAAGAGGCCAGTGAGGCGTTTAAGTATGCACATGAGCTAGGTATGGCTACTATATTATGGTGTTATCTTAGAAATCCCTCTTTTAAGGTCGACGGAAATGATTACCATGCTTCCGCAGACCTCACGGGTCAGGCTAATCATTTAGGTGTTACAATTGAGGCAGATATAATCAAACAGAAACTTCCAACAATAAACGGCGGATATGCTGTACTCAATCGGAATGGCATTAGTTATGGGAAAATGGATAATAGAGCATATAGCGAACTTGCTTCAGACCACCCAATAGATCTTACGAGATATCAGATTGCCAACTGTTATATGGGTAGAATTGGCCTCATTAACTCTGGTGGTGCTTCTGGCGATGATGATTTTGCTCAGGCTGTAAGAACTGCTGTTATCAATAAACGTGCTGGCGGAACAGGTCTTATATCTGGTAGAAAGGCATTTCAGAGACCAATGGAGGAGGGCGTAAAACTCCTAAATAGCATTCAGGATGTATATCTCTGTGAAGATGTAACTATCGCATAGTTACACCATTTTTTCTTTTCTAAAATTGGCGGGCAATTCCCCAACCTGTTGTAGTTGTATCTATTTCTAGCTCATCCTATTCCCTAGTGAAAAATAGGTGTTTTAGATGAATACTTTTATAATTATCATTTCTATTACAGCATCGGATGCATAGTTCTCCTATGAATTGGAGGGAAAAAATTGGCTAAAATAACAGCACATGACCTAGCAAAAAAGCAAAAAGAAATCTCTGTAGCAGAGTTCTTCGAAAGAAATAAACATATATTGGGATTTGGCAATCTAACCCGGGCACTACTCACCAGTGTTAAAGAAGGAGTCGATAACGCCCTCGATGCATGCGAAGAGGCAGACATTCTTCCAGACATCTATGTCGAAATTCAAAACCATGAAGATGAAGAATGCAAAGTTATCATTGAAGATAATGGTCCAGGTATTGTGAAAAAACAGATTCCACATATTTTTGGGAGATTGCTTTATGGATCCAGATTTCATGCCATTAGGCAAAGTCGAGGTCAACAGGGAATAGGCATCTCTGCAGTGGTATTGTATGGCCAGTTAACAACGGGAAAACATGCAAAGGTCATATCAAAAGTGGAAGAAGACAGACCTGCAGCAGTCATGGAACTTGCTATTGATACTAATCGAAATCGTGCCGAAGTTATAAATCGAAAAATCATGCATTGGGATAAACCAACAGGAAATAGAGTGGAAATAAGCATTATGGCAGATTATAAAAGAGGTAAACGTTTTGTATATGACTATCTGCAAAGTACCTCTATCGTAAACCCCCATGCACAAATAATTTTTAAAGAACCTGGTGGAACCGAACATATCTTTGAAAGAACATCTGAGGTGTTGCCTAAGGAATCTGTTGAAATTAAACCACATCCATATGGAGTTGAACTTGGAACTCTCATCAAAATGGCCAAACATGCCAAGAGTCGAAAGCTTTCCTCATTTCTGAAGACTGAGTTTAGCAGCATGGGTAGCAGAACAACTGATGCAGCGTGTGAAAGGGCACAGTTGGATAAAAGCCTTAGTCCCAAGAACATGACCCGAGAACAATTTCTGGCATTACACAAGGCATTTAAGAAAGTTAAGATTATGGCACCCTCTACAGATTGTCTTTCCCCCATTGGCGAAACACTAATTAAACGGAGCCTGAAACATGAAACAAAAGAGATTTCTCCAGAATTTATAATTACAGCATCCAGACCACCCTCAACATATTCGGGTAATCCTTTCCAAGTAGAGGTAGGACTTGTCTATGGTGGTAGCTTACCAAAAGATAAATCAGTGAGATTATTTCGTTTTGCAAATCGAGTGCCATTATTATATCAACAGGGTGGTTGCGCAACAACTGCTGCAATTTCCTCAATAGATTGGAGAAGATATGGCCTAGATCAACCGTCTGGAAAGGGAATTCCCACAGGTCCTGCAATTTTCTTTGCCCATTTATCGTCAACCCTTATACCATTTACATCAGAGAGCAAAGAAGCAATAGCTGATATTCCTGAGATTGAAAATGAGATCAAGCTTGCATTTAGAGAATGCGCAAGAAAAGTACAACGTCACATACATAAGAAAGTCAGACGGAAAAAGACCCGGGAGAAATTTGACCTGATTACAAAGATTCTACCTGAGATCGCTAAAAAATCGGCAAGCATGCTGAACAAGCCAGTACCATCTTTAAATGAAGTTATAACTAAAATTATGGATGTAGTATGGATTGAAGACCTCATTGAATATGAAAAAATCTCAGGAAAACCCGTTCAGACGACATTGATAGAAGACTCAGAAGAAGGACATAAAGAAGGGATCATTACAAAGAGTAATATTATGGTAGTAAACTATATGCGTAAACCGCAGAAATTCAATCTATACGTGGTTATCCCAGAGGATGCTGTTGTCGGGACGGTGACTCCCAAACCTACCAAAATTGCAAATAACTACATACAATGGAATTTAGATCCAATTCATCCAACCGGAAAAATTGATGTACATTTTGAGCTTGCAGGCCTAGGAAAAGGAGATTTTGATGAAAACGACATGTATATTGAAAACATAAACCCCACTTATGTTATAGGAGCGGATAAATGGGAGGGGGAGTAAAATGACAAAAAAAGATTATACTAACGTAATCAGCAAGATAGATCTGATTGCATCAAAGATTTATGATGACTTTGAGAAAGCCGATATACCGTATCTCCAGCTACCCACACGTACTAAAGCAAATATAAAATTTGATGATAAATTTAGCGTGTGGAAATATGGAAAAAACACGACTGAACGATCTGCAAAATCGCTTGATGGAGCGTATATGCTGCTTCGTACAATGTACCTGGTGGATTTTATAAAAACTATGATAAAGACAAGTAAATCTTCAACACTCAGAGAGATGTATTACATCTCTGAAGGATGGGATCTTGCTAAATTCCACTCCCAACCAGAGTCGAATTCACTTGCAGAAGATCTAGAGATTATAACAAGCTGCATGAGGGAAGATTTCAAACTTAGACCTGAGGAGGATGGAGCAAGAGTTATTGGGAATCTCACAATTGAAGAGGTGACACGAAACAAAACAAAAAAGAAAATTCACTGTCAGGATGATGTTGGCGATTCAGGATATTCGATTCCATATAATGTCGAACCAGAGAAGATATCATTTAAAGGCATAGACGCCGATTTTATCATTGCAGTAGAAACAGGAGGTATGTTTGATAGGTTGGCGGAAAATGGATTTGATACTTCCAGTCGAGCTGTTCTTGTTAATTTAAAAGGTCAGCCAGCCAGATCTACAAGACGATTCATCAAGAGGCTCAGTGACGAGAAAAAGATTCCAGTTCTTGTTTTTACTGATTGCGATCCTTGGAGTTACCGAATATTTGCAAGTGTTGCATACGGTGCCATTAAAACAGCACATATCTCGGAATATCTTGCTACGCCCTCTTCCCAATATCTTGGTGTCACACCTTCAGATATTGAAAACTATGATCTTCCAACGGATAGTTTAACGAAGGAGGATATTAAATCTTTAAAAAGTGAGCTTACAGATCCAAGATTCCAGGACCCATTTTGGAAAGGGGAAATTAAACTCCAGCTTAAACTGGGAAAGAAATCTGAGCAGCAGGCTCTAGCAAAGTATGGTCTAGATTATGTGACAGATACATATCTTCCAGAAAAACTAGCTGAAATGGGCATGATAAAAAAATAAGAGAAAATTAATTTTATGAATGTTAAATGTTGCATTTTCTTGTGTCATTAATGGGGAATGCCCCTAAACAATCTACGTATCCTTGGATATCGTGCCTGAAAGTATACTAAAATCAATGTTCGATATTATATGAATCTGACATGAGCAAGTCGTTTATTCTGAGAACGGACATATAGTTATATATGATAATTAAAATGAGAGTGAAGTCCGGATATCTTATTTTTTTATTAGTGTTAAATAATCGGCAGATCTCATGATTTTTATTGTTTTATGCCTATAATTTAATATATCTTTATCTCCTGTGATAATGAATTTACATTTCGAAGTTTCGGCACATGCAATTACATGTGCATCATATTGGTCTCTTATGTCATCAAATTTTTTAATTTTCTTTTCATAAAGGTTCTTATTTATAATTGCTATATCTGATATTTCAATGAATTTCTCAAAAATCTCAATGTATCCTGGGAATTTTTTCATAAAAACTCTAGTGGCTTTTTCCATTATGTGTTCTGAAATATATATCTTATCTCCTTCGCTTGTACATTGAATGAGAAGTTCCAGTTCCTTTTTATCAAATACTATTGCAGAAATGAGGATATTTGTATCAATGAATATTTTATCCATTAAGCCCAAATCTCTTTACGAGATTCGAGAATAGCTTTTTCAATTTCTTTTTTTGTAACACCTTTTTCTTTTACGCTTTTTTGAATGATATCGCTTAATTCTTTTAGTTTTAATCCGACTTTTTTCATAATGATATAATCTCCGATTATGTCCACAGCAATATAGGTGTCTTTACTAATATGTAGTTTTTTTCTTATACCTGCAGGTAGTGTAACCTGACCTTTACTCGTTACTTTTATTACTTCAGCCATGCAGCATCATATTAATGTAAGAATTCCTTACTACTTATAATTTATGTTCTTTTTCTACATAAAAGTAGAGATCAAAGTATTTTACTGACCATATTATTTCATACAAGTTCTAACAATAGAAAGAACAAATGAATTTTAAAAAAGAAAAAGATCAGATGTTATGTTAAACATTCGAAAATTAATTTTTTTCTTTTTTACCCCATAACTTCTGCTGCGGAATCATAAGTCCCCTCAGACGCAAAACACTATTCTCATCGATTGATATGTATGTTTTGCTAAATATTCCGCCTTCTACATCTGTGGGATAGGTATAAACATACACTTGTTTGTCATGTAAGAATTCTGGTTCAGGTTTACCTAGTTCCAATTTTTTATCTACTTTGGAAGTGTATTGAAAATAGAAAACAACTTCTAATATTATAAAAATCACAGTCAGAATGCACCAGGCAATTATCCAGTTTTCTAGATTGAGTAAAGCCCAGTTAGGCCCCATTTCTAAAATAAATGCACCCATGGCAACAAATAAAATCCAAATGATGAATAAAATAGAGGTAATGAGGAATAATTTAGACAGCTTAGGATATATAACTCTAAGTGTACTATTTGTGCCATCTGTTTTTTTCTGTGCCTTAAACATAACTCTCTCTAGTATAACGTATTGTGTCTCTATGCTTTTAAAATTTTCTATTCACCAGTATGAATAGTATTAAAGGAGTGATCATGCCAGTGACACTATTACTAAGACTCATGAAATTATATGTGAACCAACAACTTGGCACATCGTATAGTAGTTCTGATTCAATCAATTATACCTTACAATATTAAGGCAAATCTCGGTAAGTTGAATATGAATTACATGCCTGTGGCAGACAACAAAGTAAGTAACCATATCATTTTAAGAAGACATATGCAATTAGAAAAAATGTTTACCATGAAACTACTTGCTACAGCGGACATACATGGATCCCAATACCGATTAAATATTCTACTAAAGAATGTTGAAATATATTCACCAGATCTCGTTGTCATATGCGGCGATATTACCCAATTTGGACCTGGAGAAATGGCCAAGAATTTTTTAGATCAAATCCCCGTTACAACATTTGCAGTTCCGGGCAATATTGATACAGATGATGTGGACAAGGCAATAGATGAAAGCAAAGCAACAAATATTAACATGAAAAGGGTTGAAAAAAACGGTGTTCCATTTGTAGGAATCAATGGAGTGAATCCGGCTTACACTGCAATGTTTCTCAACAGCAAAGAAAAAATGTTGGACGAATCAGTTGTGTTAGTCTCTCATGTTCCACCACATGGACTACAGGACAAGGTTTTTCTTGGAATGCATTCTGGAAGTAAGGAATTAAGAGAAATTGTTGACAAATACAATCCAAGGCTTGTACTGTGTGGACACATACATGAAGATCCAGGTATCACAAGAACTGATAAAACCATCGTTGTAAACTGCAGCATGGGAAAACGGGGAGAAGGCGCATTAGTAGAAATAGACAAAGATATAACCGTTAAAATGCTTGGTTAAAAGAAGTAGCCGCACTCATATTCAAACTGGAGTTCAACTAGCCAGATTCTTCGATGGATGACTTTTATACTACAGGCTCATCATCAATTTTTCACTTTGATTATTGTGTGAATTGATTCTACATCCAGCTTTCCAAACTATTTATCGTTCTGCTGTTGCCTCTGAATTTTGGCCCAGGTATCTCTAAGTCCCACAGTCTGGTTGATAACAAGTTTCTCCACAGTTGTATCTGGGTCGATGCAAAAGTAACCTTGACGTTCGAACTGGAATCGATCTAATGGTTTGAGTTTCTGCAAGGTTGGTTCCACTTTGCAAGAAGTGAGCACCTCAAGAGAATTTGGGTTCAAGAAATCCTTAAAATCGGCATCCTTTTGCCCTGCGGGGTTTTCCACTGTAAACAGCCGGTCATAAAGTCTGATCTCAGCATCAAGGGCATGATCAGCAGAAACCCAGTGTATGGTCGACTTCACCTTCCGCCCATCTGGGGAATCACCGCCACGAGTTGCTGGATCTATGGTACACCTGAGTTCCACCACATTGCCGTTCTCCTTAATCACATCTGTACAAGTCATAAAATATGCATACCTAAGTCGGATTTCACGTCCAAGAGTCAGACGATAGAACTTCCTTGGCGGATCCTCCATGAAATCCCCCTGCTCGATATATATCACCTGCGAGAAAGGAACCTTTCGTGTCCCAGCCGTGGGATCCTCGGGGTTGTTCACAGCCTCAAGGTCTTCTACTTTATCCTTTGGATAGTTCTCAATGACAACTTTGAGAGGGTGTAGAACACCCATGAATCGCGGAGCAGTTTTGTTCAGATTACCTCTGACACAATGCTCTAGGAATTCAATGTCAATAATACTATTGACCTTGGCCACACCGATTCGACTACAGAAATTTCTAATTGCAGCAGGTGGGTAACCCCGTCTCCGCATCCCACTGATAGTAGGTAGTCGTGGATCGTCCCATCCACTAACATGTCCCCCCTCCACTAACTTTAGGAGCATCCGCTTGCTCATTATAGTGTAGGTAAGATTGAGACGGGCAAACTCAATTTGCTGTGGGTGATAAACTCCAAGATTATCGAGGAACCAGTCATAGAGAGGACGATGATTCTCGAATTCTAGAGTACAAATAGAATGAGTGATGCCCTCGATAGAATCCTCTAGACCATGAGCCCAGTCATACATAGGATAGATACACCATTTATCACCGGTACGATGATGGGAAGCGTTCAATACCCGATAAATCACTGGGTCACGCATATTAAGATTAGGGTGAGTCATGTCAATTTTTGCGCGTAGTACCTTTGCACCATCAGCGAACTCACCGGCCTTCATTCGTTCCAAGAGATTTAGGTTTTCTTCCACAGGACGATCCCTATATGGGCTGTCCCTGCCAGGTCTAGTTAGATTGCCACGACGTTCACTGATCTCTTCAGCGTTCAAGTCGTCCACGTAGGCTTTACCGGTTTTCACCAGCTGAACCACATATTCGTACATCTGATCAAAATAATCTGAGGCGAAAAAAAGTCGATCCTTCCAGTCAAATCCAAGCCAACGAACATCTTCGATGATTGATTGTACATATTCTTTCTCCTCCTTTGATGGATTGGTGTCATCGAATCGCAGGTTGCACAGGCCTTTATACTCCTCAGCGATGCCAAAGTTAAGACAGATGGATTTAGCATGGCCGATATGAAGGTAGCCATTTGGCTCTGGAGGAAATCTCGTATGTACACGGCCATCATACTTTTTAGTTTTATTATCTTCATTAATGATATCGCGGATGAAATCACGGATAGAATGATTGTTTGAATCCATATTACCTCACCTTTCTTGCACATAAGCAGGAAATGAACAGACAGCCCCAACTAAATTCAAGACTGCCCAACTGGAGAAAATTCAAACGAAACATTTGAACTTTCACGCTGTTTTGGATATTTGCCCATCTTACTAAAACTTTTCTTTTCTTTTTCTGTAAAAAGACAATTTGTAACTGCTAATACACATGATTGTTATACACTCCAAGCGACAGAAAACGAAGAGTACTAGAGACCCTCATTTTAAAGGTATTTTTTAATGCATTTTGATGCGTCAATTCGCTCAATTCCACCTATTTTATCAAAATCATTATCTTCACTTACTATAGATGATAATCCCAACTCTTTCATCGATGCGATGTGAATAGCATCTCTTGGATCAAGTGTGGTTTTTTCAAAAATATCTATCATTTTGATAATAACTGATTTATCAAGCTCAACCCATTTTATCGGCATTGAAAGCATAGCCTTTGTAATCTTGATGGCATCCGCTCTTCCAACATTTTTCTTCAAAATCCACATTACTTCATCCACTACGAGAAATGATGCCGCACAGGAAATCTTTTGTTCATTTATAAACCCGATAATTTCCCTACAATTTTGACCCAATTTTCCCTTATCTGTTGAGGCAAAAATGAAAATATTGGAATCAATATACAAAAACTAATCCCCCTCATATCTGTTCGCCAACTCTCTTTTAATTTTCTTCATCGAAATTTTACCTGGACTTCTTTTGCATACCTCTAAAAACACATCTACTATATTCTGTTTTTTTGAGAGTATTATCTTCCCATCCTCAACGTCAACTATCATTTTATCCCCTACATTAACCCCTAAAAGATCCCGGATTGTTTTAGGGATTACTATCTGACCTTTTGCTAATACATTTTTAGTTATCATTTAAACCACTAGGTAATACTATAGTTAAACTACCTAATTAAACTTTTGGCAATGTGGCAGTGATACATTTGTTCCGATATATTTGATAAACTCAATACTACCCGAAGTGAGTAACCGCATCATATTGGGTTGTCTTTTGATGCCTTTGTTTGATGCAAGTAATTTAACTATAATTCGGATGTTATCCATTTTTGTTGGTTGCCGTTGTCCATCAAATTTAAAATCGTTTAGGTCTAAATCAAAATTGATTGTACTTTCATTTAGTTTCCCTTGGATAACTTGAATACATTCCACCGCATCTTTTGTGGTTTTAAAAATCCAACTTGTAGGGGGCGTTCCATCATTCTTCACTGTGAGTTGTATCGTCTGAGAGCCAAGTAGCTTCAAAAATCTGGACATCTCTACGACATTGTGCATACCTACTGTCTCAGTATATCTCTTGATTGTTGGGTCTGGTGACGCCTCCAAAATCTCCTGAAGATGCTTACTAAAATTGTCTTCTTGAAGTTGCGAACCAGCATCTACAAAAAATTCAAGTTCGTGTATTCTATCGCCAATGAACTTTGTTAACGGTGTTTTAGTCCTGTGTTTTATCATACGTACCCGTTCCTGTTCGATGAATGCATCTATCGTCCAGAACTTTGCCATGCAAATCGATGCAAGTTCTTCAATTCGCTCACTTGAAAGATGCTTGGTTTTGAATACGGAATGCATTTCATCAAATCTATTCCAGTCGGTTTCAAAGATTAAACCCTGGGCATCTAATTCATCATAGAATTTTGTTCCTGGATATGGTGTAGCAATACCAAAAGCAGAACTTGTAAGACCAATCTTTTTAGCGTAAAGCGGAAATTGTAATATTTCTTCTTCGGTCTGATCAGGTAAGCC